>Ga0256831_1000009_pt1 | contig 94269 bp, 93 predicted proteins | sample 132544metaG_FD_189087 | JGI IMG/M metagenome (GOLD analysis project Ga0256831, IMG submission 189087) | Hydrothermal vent microbial communities from Lau Basin, Pacific Ocean - 132-544 | ecosystem: Environmental > Aquatic > Marine > Hydrothermal vents | place: Pacific Ocean: Lau Basin | collected...
CCTGATGGGAAACCTCGTGCCGCTGTTATTTCAATAGCTCATCTTAATGATGAAAAAAGAATGTTTTTTGTGACTTTACTTTTGAATAAATATATAGAATGGATGAGAAGGCAAGGCGGTAGCTCGCAGCTAAAAACAATATTATATATGGATGAAATATTTGGATATTTTCCTGCACAATCAAATCCGCCTTCAAAACAACCGATGCTTTTATTGCTAAAGCAGGCGAGAGCATTTGGTACGGGAGTTGTTTTGGCTACACAAAACCCAGTTGATTTGGATTATAAAGGACTTTCGAATATAGGAAATCTATTTATAGGAAGGTTACAAACTAAACAGGACAAACAAAGACTGATTGATGGGCTTATAAGTAATGAAGATGTGGATAAAAAAGAGCTTTTAAATTTAATTTCTTCATTAAAAACAAGAGAATTTTTATTTAAAAGTGCAAAAAGCGACATACCAGAACTTTTTACTACAAGATGGGTAATGTCTTATCTTAAAGGTCCTCTTACAAAAGAGGAAATATCTAAATTAATGGCAGATAAGAAGAAAAAAACAACAAAACCCATAAACGTTAAAAAAAGTAATAAAAAATATTGTGGTGAGCTTGATGTGAAATATTTTTTTACCCCATCTGATGAATTGGAGCTTTCACCTTATTTGGTATATAAAGCAAAAATAAAATTTTACAATGAAGCGAAAAATATAGATTTGGAAAAAGAGATAAAACAAAAGGTTTATGTTGGTGAATATATGAAGGAATTCGATTTGAATGAAGCAGAAGAATTCAATATACAAAAATGTACTGACAATGAGCCTAAAGATGCGATTTTTGAAGAGGTAAATTCAGATTTTGAGAGTATGAGTAAAAAAGAAATAATTAGAGAAATTAAAAATTATTTGTATCATAATTATCGTATAACTCTTTATAGAAGCAGAAAACTTAAAATGATATCTTCTCCGCAAGAGAGTTTAGGAGAATTTAAATCAAAAATTAAAAATAAATTAGATGAGTTGTTTGAATCTGAGCTTGAGAAGCTTAAAAATAAATATGAAAAAAAACAAGATGCATTACAAGTGAAAATAAAAAAAGCAAAACAAAAATTGGAAAAAGAAAAAGAGGATGTAAAAGCAAAAACCACTAGCACAATTATTGATGTTGGTCTTGGAATATTGAGCGCGTTTTTTGGTAGAAAATCATCTTCGGTAACTAAAGTGGCAAGCTCTATTAAAAAAGCTGGTGGAGTTATGAAAGAAAAAAAAGATGTAACTAATGCAGAAGAAAATCTTGAATTTTTGCAAAATGAATTAAATAAACTTGAAAAAGAGCTTGAAAAAGATATTTTGAAGTTGAAAGAAAAATATTCAATTGATAATTATATTATTGAAGAAGTAAAAATCAAGCCTAAAAAATCAGATATTTATGACATAGAGACTTCTCTTTGTTATATACAAGAATAAGTTTCCTTTAATAAAGGAAACTTTGAATTGATAAAACTATTTAATTTTGTTATAATTCCGCACTAAAAATCAAAAAAAGGAAGTAAATGCCTACTATAAACCAATTAGTAAGAAAAGGTAGAAAAAAGGTTATTAAAAAATCTAAATCACCTGCACTTGTAAGCTGTCCTCAAAGAAGAGGGGTTTGTACAAGAGTATATACAACTACTCCTAAAAAACCTAACTCAGCTCTAAGAAAAGTAGCAAAAGTTAGACTAACTTCAGGATATGAAGTAATTAGCTATATCCCAGGAGAAGGTCATAATCTACAAGAGCATAGCATTGTACTTGTTAGAGGTGGTAGGGTAAAAGACTTACCAGGGGTTAAATATCACATCATTAGAGGTGCGCTTGATACAGCAGGTGTTAAAGGTAGAGTTCATTCTAGAAGTAAATACGGAACTAAAAAATCAGAAGCTGGAAAAAAATAGTATTAAGTTAGTAGTTTAAGGTAAATTAGTTATAGTTGGTTTTTTTGGTTATAGTAGGAGCATAAAAAGAATAGAGAATATAAAATAAAATTCTCAATTTTTATGGCTCCTCGCTGCCAAAAAGGTAGAGTAAGTCTGGTGTAATGCCAGGAAAAACTGAAGAGAAGGAGATTTTATGAGAAGAAGAAGAGCGCCAAAAAGACCGGTAATGCCGGATCCGGTGTATAATAGTGAAGTAGTAACAAAGTTTATTAATAAAGTTATGTGGGATGGTAAAAAAACATTAGCTGAAAAAATTGTTTATGGTGCAATTGACAGACTTAATGAAAAAGAAGAGGGTAAAAAAGGTATAGATATTTTCTTCCAAGCAATTGAAAATGTAAAGCCTTTACTTGAAGTTAGAAGTAGAAGAGTTGGAGGGGCTACTTATCAAGTGCCAATGGAAGTAAGACCTGAGAGACAACAAACATTAGCTATTAGATGGATTGTTGATGCAGCAAGAAACAGAAACGAAAGAACTATGGTAGAAAGACTTGCAAATGAGCTTTGGGATGCTGCAAATGAAAGAGGAGCGGCATTTAAGAAGAAAGAAGATACTCATAGAATGGCAGAAGCAAACAAAGCTTTTGCTCATTACAGATGGTAATTTCTTTCTTTTTCTTTTTTATTTAAATAAAAAGTGACTGGCACTATATGTAATTGCCGAGGGTTTAAATTGAAATTAGTTTTAGTTGTTTAGTAAATTAGTAAAATTATGTTAAAATTTCACAAAAATTTAAAAAAGGATAAGTATGCCAAGAAAAACGCCTATAGAAAAGGTTAGAAATATCGGTATTGCAGCGCATATTGATGCTGGAAAAACTACTACAACTGAGAGAATTCTTTATTATACTGGTATGACTCATAAAATTGGTGAGGTGCATGAGGGTGCAGCTACAATGGACTGGATGGAGCAAGAGAAAGAAAGAGGTATTACAATTACTTCAGCAGCAACTACATGTTTTTGGAAAGACCATCAAATTAACATCATAGATACTCCAGGACACGTTGACTTTACAATTGAAGTTGAAAGAAGTATGAGAGTACTTGATGGTGCTATTGCAGTATTTTGTGCTGTTGGTGGGGTTCAGCCACAAAGTGAGACTGTTTGGAGACAAGCAAATAAATATCACGTACCAAGAATTGCATTTGTAAATAAAATGGATAGAATTGGTGCAGATTTTTATAATGTTGAAAAACAAATTAGAGAAAGATTAAAAGCTAACCCAGTTCCAATTCAAATTCCAATTGGTGCAGAAGATAACTTCAAAGGTGTTGTAGATTTAGTTAAAATGAAAGCTCTTGTATGGGAAGATGAAGCAGCACTTGGAAGTAAATATGAAATTGAAGAAATTCCAGAAGAGTTAAGAGAAAAAGCGGAAGAGTATAGAGAAAAATTAATTGAAGCAGTTGCTGAAACTGATGAAGAATTAATGGAGAAATATTTTGCAGGTGAAGAATTAACAGAAGAAGAAATCAAAAAAGGAATTAAAAAAGCTACACTTAATCTTGAAATTGTTCCTATGCTTTGTGGTACTGCATTTAAAAATAAAGGTATTCAACCACTTCTAGATGCAGTAATTGATTATTTACCAGCACCTACAGAAGTTACATGGATTAAAGGAATTGACCCTAAAACAGGTGAAGAAATTAGCGTAAATCCTGGTGATGACCAGCCTTTTAGTGGTCTTGCATTTAAGATTATGACTGACCCATTTGTTGGTAAGCTAACATTTACAAGATTTTATTCTGGTACTATTAAAGCTGGAAGTTATGTGCTTAATTCTACTAAAAATAAAAAAGAAAGAGTTGGTAGACTTCTTAGAATGCATGCAAATAAAAGAGAAGAAGTTGATGAATTTTATAGTGGTGAAATTGGAGCAATTGTAGGTCTTAAACATACACTAACTGGAGATACTTTATGTGATGAAAGAAGACCAATTATTTTAGAGAGAATGGAATTCCCTGAGCCTGTTATTAGCGTTGCAGTTGAGCCAAAAACTAAAGCTGACCAAGAAAAAATGGCAGTTGCACTTCAAAAACTTGCAGAAGAAGACCCAAGCTTTAGAGTTACAACTGATGAGGAAACAGGACAAACAATTATTTCTGGTATGGGTGAATTACACCTTGAAATTCTTGTAGACAGACTTAAAAGAGAATTCAAAGTTGAATGTAATACAGGTAAGCCTCAAGTTGCATATAGAGAAACATTCAAAAATACAGTTGAGCAAGAGTATAAGTATGCAAAACAATCAGGTGGTAGAGGTCAATATGGGCATGTATTTATTAGATTAATTCCACAAGAGCCTGGAAAAGGTTATGAATTTGTTGATTTAATCAAAGGTGGAGTAATTCCAAGAGAATATATTCCTGCAGTTGATAAAGGTATCCAAGAAGCTGCTCAAGCAGGAGTTTTAGCAGGATTCCCAGTAGTTGATTTTAAAGTAGAGCTTTTTGATGGAAGTTATCATGAAGTTGACTCAAGTGAAATGGCATTTAAATTAGCTGGTTCTATGGCATTTAAAGAAGGTATGAAAAAAGCAAATCCTGTTATCTTAGAGCCTATTATGAAAGTTGAGATTGAAGTTCCAGAAGAGTATATGGGTGATGTAATAGGTGATATCAATAGAAGAAGAGGTCAAGTTAACTCTATGGAAGACCAACATGGAATTAAAAAAATTACAGCATTTATACCACTTGCTGAAATGTTTGGGTACTCAACTGACCTTAGAAGTATGACACAAGGTAGAGGTACATACTCAATGGTATTTGACCATTATGAAGAAGTACCAGGAAATATTGCAGAAGAAATCATCAAAGAAAGACAAGGAGCTTAATCCTTTGTCTTTTTTATTTGAAAAAAGTCTTTGACCCCTTTTAGTGTAAAAATTAAAATTTTTAAAAATGAGGTGTATTTTTTAATTTAATAAAGAAAAAAAAGAGTTTTTATAGATTGTCTTTAAGCTCTTTTACCCATCCTTCCATTACTTCATTAGCAATTAATGCCGGAGCTTCAAGAAAGCTTATTTCAAATTTATCTTCATATTCCGTAACACCAATGCTTCTAGGTCTTACTGCTGGTATTTTTCCATTAGGAAGTTTATTTCCAAAACAAAAAATTACCATTTTGCAATCTTTAATTTCGGGATTTATTTCACCATTAATAGATTTTGTATGAGAGAAATGCTCAAATTCTCCAATATATTTGCAAGTAGGGTGAGAGTTTATTTTTTCTTTGAAAAAGTTAATTATTTCATCTGTATTTTTATAATTGGTTTCGTTTTTTGAAATATCTAGTATAAAAATTGGGTATTTTTCTTGAAGTATCATTTGTTTCATATTGCTCCTTTTTGCGAAAGTTTAGGTAATATAAATTAAATTTATGTTAAAAATAAAAAAAAATTATAGAGTTTTGGTGTATAATTATAAAAAAAGGTTATTTGTTGAATAGAAGAAATTTTTTAAAAACTATGTCGGTTTTGAGCGCGACTCCTTTATTTGCTAAAAAAGATAACCGACTATTTTTTAAATTTCCAAGAAAACCATTTGAGTATCACCATTTAAAAGCTAAAAACTCTAAATTTAGAGTAATGCTTATTGGTGGTATTCATGGTAATGAAATAGGAGCTTATAAAGCTGCTGATATATTGATAAATGCACATTTATTAAAAGGTGAGCTTTTTATAATTCCAAGAAGTAATTTTACTTCTATTTTGGCGGATGTTAGAGGTTATAATGGAGATATGAATAGAAAGTTTGCACATATCTCAAAAAAAGACCCGGATTATTATTATGTAGAGTTATTAAAACAAGCAATTTTAGAATTTAATCCAGATGTAGTAATTTCAATGCATGATGGATATGGGTTTAGCATAAGAAATAAACACGCTTGGGGACAAAGTATTGTTATTGATGAAGTTAAATATAAACAATTTAATTTATATAGTGAAGCAAATTTTGTAAAAAATCATGCCAATATTTATCTAAAGCATAAATTAGCTATTATAAATACTAAAACATTTACTTCTCATATCCATGATGAGCAGAAAAAAGCTTTAACTGGATGGTGTTTAGAAAATGGGATTAAAGCATTTTGTATTGAAGCTTCAAAACAATTACCATCACTTGAAGAGAAAATAAAAACTCATTTAGTAATGCTTAGAGAATTTTTTAAATTATATGATGTAGAAGTTAAAGATTTAGACGAGATGATTAAAAATCCAAATAAATTTTTAGATAAACGTAATGTAGAAGCAAATGTAAAAATTAATGGGAAAATTTATAGCTTTAGTAATTCTAAGACTATAAAAGTTCCAAAATCTTCAGAAATTGAGTTTTTGAATTTTAATGGACCAAGAGGAAGTTTTGCAATTGCTAAAGGAGTTAATTTAAATTGGAGAAGTTTTCACGCAAGATATTTAAATGTTGAGGTTAAAAATGATTATGAAAAAAAATTTAATATAAAGGTTATAAGTGGGGTATAGTGTTGTAATAGATAAAGATATAATAGAAGTGCATTGTGATATGTGTGAAGAGCTTTTTAAAAGGAAAGAAGAGATTAGTTTTAAAAATTTAGAATTTATTAATTTTAATTTGTTTGATGAGGTTAAAGATTTTATAAAAGAAAAAGAGGTTGTTTTTTGCGATGTTTGTAATCCTCAAACTAAAGAATGTGATGAAGAGTGGGACGATTTTTATGAAGAGTTTGATGATGAAGATGAAATTGATAATAGTAGGTGCGAAATATAATGTTTGTATGATATAATTAAGAAAAAAGGAGAAGTTATGTTTAAAGAATGTTGTCCAGAATTAATTCCTATAATGGAAGAGTTAGCGGCTAAAAATCCTCATATTGACAAGCTTATACAAAGGCATGCTGAATTAAATAAGATTATTGATAATGTAGAAGCTGGAAGAGCTCATATGGATGATTTAGAGCTTGATAAACTTAAAAAAGAAAAACTTCATATTAAAGACGAAGTATACAAAGCAGTACTGGAATATAAAAAAGGGCTTTAAGCTCTTTTTTTAGTTATTCTAAAAGTTTAAGAGCTATTTCTGTAAGTTTATTTCTATATATATTTTTCAAATCTACATGTGCTAAGGCTTCATGTGGCAGGATTTGTTGAAGTTTATAAAGTCCGCTCTCTTCTTTAGAAATAGTAGAGTAAGTTTGTTTTATATCACCTAATAAAAAAAGTTTACTACCTTCACTCATTCTTGATAATATCATACTCATATATTCTTTTGTGACAAGTTGCACTTCATCAACTATTAAAATTTCACCCTCAAGTATTGATACTCCTTGAATCATATTAAGTGGAATTATTTCAAATTTTTCAAAGAATAGTTGAGATTTAATTGAGTCGTAATTGTATCCTTTGGAATTTCTGTATAAAAAATTTAAAGCGCTTAAAAATCCTCCAGCCCATTCAAGCATTTTTTCATCTTTATTGCCAGGTAAAAATCCTATATCATAATCATTGCTTATACCTCTTGGAGGACGGGTAATAAAAATTTTTTTATTAGTAAGAGATAGAGCAGTTGCAGTAGCAAGAAGAGTTTTTCCGCTTCCAAATTTTCCAGTAAGAAGTGTAGCTGGGGCTTGAGTTAAAGCATAAATAGCGCATTTTTGATAAATATCAAGAGGAGTAAAAATTTGTGCGTTTTTTATTCTAAGCTTACTAGTTTCTGGGATATTATCTATTCTCTCAATTCCTTTTTTGTATGGGTTATAACAATAAGCTAAATCTCTTACCTCATCTTTTGTTATTACAAAATCCCATGGTTGAAGCTCATAGTTAAATTTCTCTTTTATATAATTTTTAAAATCTTCTACTGGTTTAATTCCTATAAAATGTCCAAATTCGAAATTTTTATCTTCTATTAAAATATCTGCCTCCTTAAATTATTTTCATTGAAAAATCTTTAAATGTTGCTTGATGAATTATAGCTCCACTACTTATAGCATCTACTCCTAAATTTTCATATTCTTTAATGTTTTCTAAAGTTATATTTCCGCTTGCTTCAAGAAGTATTGTAGGGTGATTTTTATTTCTATATTCTACTACTTTTTTAATAGTTTCAAAATCCATATTATCACACATTACTATATCAGCTTTAGCTTCCATAGCTTCTTTTGCTTGGTTTATATTTTCACATTCTACTTCAATTTTTGTAGTAAAAGGTATAATTTCTCTTGCTTTTTTAATAGCTTCAGCAATTGAATTAAAAGTTGCAAGATGAGTATCTTTTAGCATCAAACAATCATCAAGTCCAAGTCTATGATTTGTAACACCTCCACATTTTGCAGCATATTTTTCAAACACTCTAAGAAGCGGTCTTGTTTTTCTAGTATCAAGTATTTTTAATTTTTTAGCCCGTTTAGTAAATTCATAAGCATTGCTAGCAATTCCGCTTGCGTGTTGAAGGATATTTAAAACACTTCTTTCAATACTTAAGATATCTTTTGCACTGCCAGTTATATAAAATATTACATCACCTTTTTTATACTCACTGCCATCTTTAAAATTAAAATCAAACTTTACATCTGCTAAATAAGTAAAGTTTTTAATATATTCAATCCCTGCAATAACTCCTTCGCTTTTAGCAATAACTTTTGCATTTATTATTTTTTTAGGGATTAGCTCTCTTGCTAAATCTCCTCTTGCTAAATCTTCTTTTAAAACTTCTTTTAAGAAATCTACTATTTGAAAATTCATTAATTTCATTTAACAATCTCCAGCATAGTATTTAAAGATTTCATAGCATTTTTTGCAATTTTTTCATCAACTTTTATTTCATTATAAGGCTTACCTTCATCTATAGCTTTTAATAAATCATAAAGTTCTTTTAAGGTAGTCTCATTCATAGATGGACATTCAGGTTTAGTTGATGAGAGTATGTAAATATTTGGATTAATATCTCTTTTCATTCTATGAACAAAATTAAATTCAGTACCAATTGCCATTTTTTCATTTGGATGAGATTTTACATAGTTTAGTATTTGAGAAGTTGAGCCTACAAAATCTGCCTTTTCACATACTTCAGGGCTACATTCAGGATGTACTACTATTTTAATATCTGGATACTTTTCTTTATAAAATTCTACATGCTCTGGCATAAAAAGCTGATGCACTGAGCAGTGCCCATCAAAACAGATAATATCTGCATCTTGCCAATTTTCTTCTCCTATAACTTTTGAAGTGAGATTAAGTTTTTTAGCCATATTTGTGCCAAGATTTTTATCTGGCAAAAAGTATATTTTTTTATTTTGATTTAGCGCCCATTTAATTATTTTATCAGCACTTGAGCTTGTGCAAATGCTTCCATTAAGCTCTCCTACTATTGCTTTAACTTCTGCAGAAGAGTTTACATAGCAAATTGGAATAAAATCTATATTTTCTTTTTTTAATGTTTCTATATCTTTTTTTACTTTCTCAATTTCAGCCATTCTTGCCATAGAACAGCTTGCAAGGCGAGGCATATATACAGGAATATTTGGATTTAGTATTTTTGCACTCTCTCCCATAAAACTAACACCACAAAATATTAAAGGATTTTTAAGACTTGCGGTTTTTTTAGCAAGCTCTAAGCTATCACCAGTAATATCTGCAATGTCAAAAATTTCATCTTTTTGATAATAATGTGCTGCTAGAGTAATGTTGTGTTTTTTTAGCAAATTTTTAACTTCTTTTACCATCTACAGCCTTTTTGCTAAATTATATTATAATTTCACAAAAAAGGAAATTAATGAGTAATCTTTTATGGTATTTATTTGCTTATTTAGTTGGTGGAATTCCTTTTGGTTATTTAATAGCTAAATATTTTGCAGGAATTAATATAAAAGAGCATGGTAGTGGAAATATAGGTGCTACTAATGTTTTAAGAGTACTTAAAGAAATAGACCCTAAAAAAGCAAAATTATTAGCAGCTCTTACATTATTTTTAGATGCTTTTAAAGGAGCTTTTGTTATTTTAGTAGCAAAAGCAGCTGGTGTTTGTGATGCTACATTGTGGACATTAGCAGTTTTAGTGGTGTTAGGGCATTGTTTTTCTCCTTTTTTAAAATTTAAAGGAGGAAAAGGAGTAGCTACTACCGCTGGAGCTTTATTGGTTTTGATTCCAAAAGCAGTGCTTGTAGGGCTTATTGTATGGTTTATTATGGCAAAAACAATTAAAATTTCTTCTTTAAGCTCATTAGTGGGGATTTTAGCAGGTATTTTTAGTGCATATATTTTATATCCTGATTTGCCAATAAAATCTCATGCACCACTTTGGATAATTGCATTTATTATAATTTATAAACATAAAGATAATATTTATAGGCTTATAACTGGACAAGAAAAAAAAGTAATATAAGGGTAAAAAATGAAAAAATATAATATAGTAATAGAAGATTTAACTTTTAAAGCGATTTTGGGGCTTTTAGAAAAAGAGAGAAATGAAGAGCAAATTATAGTTGTAAATGTAAAAATAGAGTATGAAGATAAAAAAAATTATGTAGATTATGCAAAAGTTTGTGATATGATACAAAATAAGATTATTAACGGGCAATATAAATTGATAGAAGATGCGATTGATGATGTTGAAGAGATGTTAGAAAAAGAATTTCCTCAAATGAAAAGTTTATATTTATCAATTAAAAAACCAGAAATTTTAAAAGATGCTTTAGTGGGGGTAGAGATTTTAAGAAATTATTAATTTTTGTTATAATTAGTCAAAGTAAAAGGAGTTATGGTGCGTCTTTTGATTGTAGAAAAGGATGAAACTTTAAATGAGCTTATTAAGCGCTCGCTTAATGAAGCAGGATATAAAACTGATGAGGCATATACTATAAAAGATGCTAAATATTTTTTGGATATTAGACATTATAATCTAGTTATTATTGATTTAAATTTTGGAGCTAGTGAGGTTTTTAAATTTATTGATTATGCTAAAAATATATTCCCTTTAATAAAAATTATTGTAATTTCAGATGATACTTCAATTGAGAGTGAAATTAAAACATTAAAAATGGGGGCAGATGATTATATTAAAAAACCTATTAATTTTGATTTATTGATTACTCGTGTAAATGTTGCTTTAAGAAGTGGTAAAGAATCGCAAATTAAAATAAAAGATTTAATTATTGTAAAAGATGAAGAAAAAATTATCTACAAAGGCAAAGAGTCTTATTTAAAAGGAAAAGCTTTTGAAGTTTTTATGCATTTAGCAAGATATCCTAATCAAGTTATTTCAAAAGAGCAACTTTTAGATGCAATTTGGGAAGAGCCAGAGCTTGTTACCCCAAATGTAATTGAAGTTGCTATAAATCAAATACGCCAAAAGGTTGACAAAGTTTTTAAAATTGATACAATAAAGACCATTCGCCGCAGAGGCTATAAATTTTGTTATCCAAAGGAGTAATATGTCATTAAAAATAACAGAAGAATGTATTGCATGTGATGCATGTGTCGATGAGTGCCCAAATGGAGCAATTGAGCCAGGTGACCCTATTTATGAGATAGACCCTGATTTATGTACTGAGTGTATTGAATATGGAGGAGAGCCTCAATGTGTTCCAGTTTGTCCTGTTGATGCTATCGTACCAGACCCTGATAATGTTGAAAATGCAAAAGAATTAAAGCTTAAAGCTGAGCTTATTCACAAAGATGAAGAGTAATGGCAAAAGTTACAGCCGTTATTGATATTGGCTCAAATTCAGCCAGGATGGCTGTATTTAAAAAAACTAGCCGTTTTGGCTTTTATCTTTTAAGAGAAGAAAAATCTAAGGTTAGAATTAGTGAAGGCGCTTATGAAAATGGAGGAAATCTTCAAGATTTTGCTATTAAAAGAGCTTTAAATGCTTTGAGGGAATTTCTTTTAATAGCAAAATCTTTAAAGGCGCGTAAAATCTTATGTGTTGCTACTTCTGCAGTTAGAGATGCTCCAAATAAAGCTGAGTTTATTAATTTAGTAAAAAAAGAGTTAGGTATTAATATAAAAGTGATTGATGGAGATAAGGAAGCTTTTTTTGGTGGAGTTGCAGCTGCAAATCTTTTGTATGAAAAAAATGGTGTAACTATTGATATTGGTGGAGGCTCTACTGAATTTGCGTTGATTAAAAATAAAAGGATTGAGCGTACAATTTCTCTTAAATTAGGGACTGTTAGACTCAAAGAATTATTTTTTGACAAAGGTGATATTGAAGGAGCTAGAAAATATATAAAAAAAGAGCTTAAGAAATTAGGAGATGTTTTTAATCATAAAAATATTTTTGGTATTGGTGGAAGTATTAGGGCTTTATCAAAAGTTATTATGAAAAAAATAGAATATCCTTTAGATATCTTGCATGGATTTACATACGAATTTGAAGATGTAAAAGAATTTTTAGAGCGTATTTTAACAATGAGTGATGAAGAGCTTTTAAAAATTGGAATAAAACCAGAAAGACTTGATGTAATAAGACCGGGAGCTTTGATTTTTATAGAAGCTATAAAATACCTTAAAGGTAAAAAAATAATTACAAGTGGTGTTGGTGTTAGAGAAGGTGTGTTTTTAACAGATTTGCTTAGAAATCAAAATAATAGATTTCCTGAGAATTTTAATCCATCAGTTAGAACTATTATGGATGTATATCAAATTGATAGAAAAATAGCTTCTTATGAGACTAAAATAGCTCTTGAAATATTTGATTTGTTAAAGGATGATTTTAAATTAGATGAAAAGTATAAAATGCATTTAACTTATGCTATTAAACTCTCACGTGCAGGGGAATTGGTGGATTTTTATGAAGCTCATAAGCATACTGATTATATTTTGCTAAATTCTCTTCATTATGGATTTAGACATCAAGATAGGTTGTTGATTTCAAAAATTATTCGTTTTCATAAAAGAAAAAAAATAAAAAAAAGAGAAATTGAAAAATTTAAATCTTTGCTTCCTAAAAAAGAAATTATTGAAAAGCTTTGTAATATCTTTTGGGTCGCAAAACTTGTAAATACAAATCTTTCAATGCCAAAAGTAGAAATTAAAAAAGAAGATAATAAAATTATCATAAAAGGTGATAATCTTTATCTAGCAAAAGAGAAAAGCAAAACAAGAGATTTGTTTTTTGATTTAGAAATAGATACTTAAAAACTTGTTCCTAGGCTAAATTCAAATTTTTGTAAGTCATCTTCTTTTTCGCTTTTAATAGGCCATGCCCATATAAAGCTTATAGGACCCATTGGAGTTATCCAATCAAGCTCTACTCCATAAGAGCTTCTAGTAATATTTAAGCTATTTTCGCCAACTGCTCCATAATCAATAAATCCACTAAGCCATAATTTATTTTTTAAGCTAAGAGGAGTAGATATTTCTGGACCTATTATAAATTCTCTTGTACCTCCTATTTTGTTACCATTACTATCTTTTGGGGATATGCTATACCATCCAAATCCTCTTACACTTTTAGGACCACCTAGATAAAACTTTTCACTAATTGGAAGATATCCTATTTTTTTAATATATCCTGCTTTTACTCTTAGTTTTAAAACAGCAATAGTTTTATATGTTTTATCTGTAATAGGGTAGAAGTATTTAAACTTAGCAATGCTTTTTAGATATCTTTCATCTCCTCCAATTCCTGCATATTCAATTGAAAGAGAGCCTTTTTTACCAGTAGTTGGGAAAAAATAATTATCTGTATTGTTATAAGATAATGATGTAATAATATAACTTTTTGTGCTTTTCTCTTTTATGTCAGTTATATTTTCATCATAATCGCTAAGTTTTTCTTTAATTAAGCCATATGTAATATTTGCAGATAAATTGCGAGTTAAGGACTTACCAATTCCTATGCTAAAACCTTTTTGTTTGCTATCATAAGATATTCCCTCAAATGAAGTATTAAAAATTGAAGCATTAAATGAGTAAAGAGTATCAAAAATTCTTGGGTTAAATAATGATAATGAATAACTTTTGCTTTTAGAATTTACATCTGCACTCACTCTTATAGTCTGTCCACTTCCAAATACATTTTTTTCGCTAATTGCTAAATTAAATCCAAGTTTTGTATAGCTTCCATAGCTAATACCAGCTCTAAGAGAGCCACTTAATCCTTCTTTTACTTTTACTAAAATATTTATTTTATTATTAGATACTTTTTTTTGCTCTATTTTTACATCTTCTAAATATCCTGTACGTTGGAGGGCATATTTTGTATCGATATAATTTTGATATGAATATTTATCTCCTGGAGCAAGGTATACATTTCTTCTGATGACTCTATCAAGTGTTTTTGTATTACCTGAGATTATTACGTCATTTATATAAACAATCTCTCCGGGGTTAATTATATATGTTATATATACAAAGTTTTTTTCTTTTTTTATTTTAGGGTATACTTTTGCATATGCATATCCTTCATTTTGAAAGGCATGCGTAATATTTTCAATATCTTTTCTAATAGCAGATATATTAAAATATTTATTTTCTTTTAATTTAAGCTTTGGTAATTTAACTTTTATCTCTTTTGGGTATTCAAATGATATTTTTTTAACTATATATCTTGGACCTTCATATATTTTATAATCAATATCTGCAAAATAAGAATCAAGGTTTGGTTTTGCAAGAGGTAGAGACACTTTAGCATCAAGATAACCTAAATTCATATAAAAATCTTGTAATTTATTTCTATCTTCTATTAGCTTAAATATTTTTAATTTTCCACTATTAAAAAATGGTAAAAAGCTAAAAAATGTTCTTTCTTTGTTTTCTATTTCATCTTCTAACATACTTTTTGGTAAAGTTGCACCAAAAAAATTTACTTTTCTAATAATTACTTCTTTACCTTTTTTGATTATTATTTTTAAAATAATTTGAGTTTTAGTAATAGGAATTATGTCTATTTTTACAACAGAGTTAAAATATCCTTTGGCTAAATAGTAGTTTTCAATAAATTCTTTTAATTTTTTTAATTTGTTTTTATCTAAAATTTCACCTTTTTTAGGAAGTAGATTTTGCTCTTTTAGGATTTTTTTAAGCTCTTCTGATAAATTTTCTGTTTTTATAGAAACAATAGTTGGTTTTTCCGTAAAAATAAATGTTAAAGTATTGTTTGTCAAATCAGCTTTGATAGTTTTAAAATATCCTGTTTGATAAAGTGCTTTAATGCTTTCATCAATTTTTTTTATATCAAATTTTGTATTTGGAGTTATTTTTATTATTGCATTTGCACTCTCAGGTGATAAGTGAATTAAGCCTTTATATTTTATCTCTTTTATATCTTGAGCAATTAAAATTATTGGCAATAAAAATAAAAATCTTTTCATAATTCCCCTTAGACTTGTTTGGATAAAATTATAACGTAATTGTGATATAATTTTTTAAAAAAGAGGTTAAATGGTCTGTAGTATTGTAGGTCTTGGATTAATGGGAGGAAGTTTTGGTCTTGCAATGAGAGATTATTTTGATGAAATTATTGGAATAGACCATAATAAACATCATTGCGAAGATGCTATTAATTTGGGATTAGTGGATAAAATAGGAGAATTTAAAGACATTGAAAAAAGTGATGTAGTAGTTTTAGCAATACCTGTTAAGAGTATTATTAACTCATTGCAGAATATATCAAAGCTTAATATAAAAAAAGATTTAACTATTATTGATTTTGGCTCAACTAAAGAGAGTATTATAAAAAACTGCCCAAATAGTATTAGGAAAAATTTAGTAGCATCTCATCCGATGGCTGGTACTGAGTACTCAGGTCCTCAAGCTGCTATTGCAGATTTGTATAAAAACAAAGTAATGGTGGTTTGTAATATTGAAGAGAGCGGAAAAATACAAAGAAAAAGAGCAATTGATATTTTTAATAAACTTCAAATGCATATAAAATATATGGATGCAAAAGAGCATGATAGGCATGCAGCATTTATATCTCATATGCCTCATATTGTTTCATTTTCAATTGCTAATTCAGTATTAAAACAAGAAGATAAAGAGCATATAGTAGCTCTTGCGGCTGGAGGATTTAAGGATATGAGTAGACTTGCAAAAAGCAATCCTCATATGTGGAAAGATATATTTAGTGAAAATAAGAAAAATTTATTAGACGCTGTTGAAGCTTTTGAGAGTGAGCTTAAAAAGGCAAAAGAGATGATAGAAAAAGAAGAGTGGGATAAATTACAAGAGTGGATGAAAATGGGAAATAATCTTCATAAAATAATGTGAATTAATAAAAATATCTGATAGATGCAAATCCCACTGCTTTAGAATTTTTGATTGCTTCAACTTCTTTATCGGAAATAATTCCTCCAAGGGCTATTACATTTGGATGTATTTGGCATACTTCATTTAAAGTTTTTATTCCTAAACCTCTTCTTCCTTTTGAATTAAAAATAGGAGAAAAAGTTATATAATCTGAGATAATAGCTTTTTTTGCTTCTTCAAGATTATGAGTTGAGGTTATGAATGTATAATTTGGAAATTCTTTTTTTAGAGAGTTTAATTCATTTATATATTTGCTTGGAAAATGTATGCCATCAAAATATTGGATTAAGTCTTTATCTATCAAACTATCATAGTTTATGAATACTTTAGAAAAACTTTTTGCAAAAGTAGCAAATTGGATAATTTCTTCTTTTGAAGGAGTTATTTTATTTCTATAGCATACAAATTGAGGTTTGTGATTTTGAATAGCTTTTAGAGTTTGTGAAAAAGGAAAAGAAGGCTCGGTAATGAAATACCTAATTATAGCGCTTCCTCATGTCCAGTTACTGCACCATATAGATATACATAAGTTAGTACCATAAATACAAATGCTTGTAAGAATGCTGAGAATGTAAGTAGAGCATATCCAGCAAGTGGAAATACCCAAGGTGCTAACATTAATAATACTGCTAGGAATAAATCATCACCTTTTATATTACCAAATAACCTGAATGCAAGTGAAATAATTCTTGAGAAGTGAGAGAGAATTTCTACTGGAAACATTAAAGGCGATAGCCATTTAACAGGACCTGCGAAATGTTTAATGTAATTAATTAATCCTTGATGTCTAATACCTTCAAAATGATAATAGATAAAAACGATTAATGCAAGAGTTAAAGTAAAGTTTATATTACCACTTGGTGCTTCAAATCCTGGAATAATACCAATAAAGTTTGCAAAGAAAATAAAAATAGCTAAACTTCCAGCAAGTACTAAATATTTTCTAGCGATTTGCTCATCTGCTACTTCTTTACCAATATATAAAATACCACTAATTGTTGCTTCCATTACATTTTGGCAACCTTTTGGCACTATTTGCAGCTTTCTAGTAGCCAATTTCGCAACTAAAACTGATAGAAAAGCGGCAATTAATGTGTGAATAATTAATTGTACATATTGGTCATGACCTAAAAAACCTGTAAAAAGCCACAAATTATCCATGTAAGTCCTTTTTAATGGAATTTTACCATAATAATTAAAAAAATGTGAATTTAAAATTTTGCAAAATTTATGCGATGAGTAGAAATAATTACAAATCTATTTTAAATTGTCCTATTCTATAAAGTGCAAAATCATATTTTAAAGGGTCTAAAGGCTCAAACTCTTTTAGTTTATTAGTAAGCTCTATTGCAGCTTCTAAATCATAGCTTTTTCTTTTTAGTAATCCTAAATTTAAAGATACTTTATGTGTATGAGTATCAAGTGGAATTATTAAATCTTTTTTTTCTACGCCTCTCCAAAGTGCTAAATCAGGCTCTTTATCTCTTACCATCCATCTTAAAAACATATTCCATCTTTTATATGGGCTAACGCCTTTTGTTTTATTAGGAGGAATTTTACCTATTAAAAACTCATATCCTTTTGAAGTGTAAGGATTTATTTTATATATTGTTGTTATAATCTCTCTTAGTCCATCTATTACATTATTTTCTTTTTTATAGCCTTTTAAAAAAAGAGCGTTTAGAGAATATTTCTCTTTCATTTTTTTTATGGTTTTAAAAAACTCTTCTACATCCTTTTTAGTTTGAAATCTATAATAAGCATCATTTGAGTTTAGATTTTTTAAATCTAGAGAATTTAAGAATTTTAAAATCGCTTTTACATTTCCATATGCAAATAATGCAGCAATTAAAGCAATATATTCATCGTTATATTTTTTAGCTATTAAAATAGGGTCTAATTTTTCTTCGTTTACTTCATAAATATCATTTTTTATAAGCGCATCAAGTTTTTGTTTTATATTCATTTAGTATACCTTTATAAAGTTTTGTGATATAATTATAATAAAAAAAGGGGCTTACATGGTTATTAGAGGTGAAGCAAATATAATAAAAGCTTACGATTTAACTCCGCTTGTAGATGCAAATGGATATGATTTAGATAATTTAAAAGAAATTGAAGAGTTTAAAGAAGTAGTAGCAAGTTATATAGATGCAGGAGAGGCAGAAGCTATTAATTTTGAAACAGACCTTATTGGTACAATTCCTGATACTACAGAAATTGAAATTGAAGATAATGTTTATACTTTTGAGGATGTAGAATATATTAATACAAGTGTAGACGAGCTTATTTCTGAGCAGCTTGATGAGGGAAGTGTTGTTTGTTTAATTCAAGCAAATGGTGATGGATATTTTGAATATGAAGAAAATCCAGATATTAATGAATTACAAATTGGATATACTGCATGTGATGTAGATACTCCAGATGAGCCAATTTATGAGTTTTTTTGTGATTTATTATTGCCTGATTTAGTTTTAGCAAGCGGAGAAAAACTTGAAATGGTTGCAAAAAATTTTTATCCAAAAGATACAATGATAGCAGAAGTTTATATAGTAAGAGTAAATGAAGAAGGAAATAAGTATTTAGAGAGAGTTTGCGAGATAGATTTACTCCATTATCATTGGGATTTATTTGAAGATTTGATTCAAGTAGATTATGATGAGCCTATTGCTTGATGCCAAATAAGGCATCAAGCATATTATTTATTGTAGTAATTACTTTTGCATTTGCTTGATATCCTCTTTGATATTTTTCTAAATTAATTAATTCTTCATCAATATTTACTCCGCTTAAAGAGTAATATTCGTTTGAAATGCTTTTAAAAAGAGTTTGAGTGTATTCTTCTTTAGAAGATATCTCATTGATTTTATTAGCAAGGTTAGTAGTAGTTATTCTATAATATTCGTATAAAGTAGCATTAATTCCATCATCAAAATGTAGTTTTTTAAATTGAAGCTCTAACATTTCATTTGCCACTTCATTATTTCCTTCATTAGGTGCTTTATATGCATGAATTAAACTTGGATTTTCTCTTAATTTTTTTGCTAGATTAATATTAGAAGAATTATTTCCTTCAAAAAATTGATTTATTCCAAATACTCCTCCAAAATTTGATAAGTCGTTATCAAGACCAATGTAAGTATTTTCATCAGTTTTTTTACTAAAAATTACTCTTCCATTTAAAATATATGCTTGATAATAATCATCTACGTCGTTATTTGGGTTATTATCACTATTATCATCAATATTTTTTGTATTAATTTGATTGATTATGCCTTGAATAGTTGAATATCTAGAGTCTGTAGAATTAATATCTACTTTAATCTCTCTTTTTGCAATAATATCTCCATTTTCATTATATACATTTACATAAAATCCGCCATCTTGAAGTTTTAGAGGCAGTTTATTATTGATTTGTGAAAGAGGTAAATATTCATACTCTTTTAGTGCACTAAACATTAAACTCCCATCATCTTTTACTAAAATGCTTCCTTTAGGTTTTATTTCATTATCAGAGTTTGTATCACGGGCTCTAAATTTAATTTCACCATTTTCAATTACTGCTTTTACATCAAAGCTATCATCATAAAGATAAATTTTTTCATTAATTTTATCTAATACTTTTTGAATGGAATCGCTTTTTTTTATACTAATTTCAAGAGTTGTTTTTACCTCTGCGTTATTATCTAATACATCTAGTTTTAATATCCCATTTCTTACGTCATGCTCTAATATTCCTTGTTTGTATAGAAGTGAAAGAGGGGTATTTATGATGTTATCAGATATAGGAATTGGTTTGAATGTTTGTATTCCAACTGCTTCTTGTTGAGCGGAATATGAATAAATAGAGTTAGTGCTTCTTATAAGATTTGCCGCTAAGTTATCAAGAGATTTTATAAGCTCTCCAATAGTTCCATTTTTAGGTGAGCCATCTTTATTAAAATCTGTTCCTCTAACTTTAAATAGTGCTCCTATTTCGGAATTTTGGATAGATGAGGTTACATTTGCTATACTAAAATCATCTTTTACTACACCAATATCTATATTCCCATTTACGTCAATTTCTTTTATTTCGTGATATGTTGCTCCATCAATTAATGGGTATCCTCCAAGCAGTATTTGATAATTTTTTGAATAATCTATAGTTACTTCGCCTTGTGAATCATAAGATTTTATTCCAGTTTTAAAAATTTTTACATCTATTATTTCCTTTAATCTTTTCTCTAAAGCATCTCTTTTATCTCTTAATTCATTTGCATGAGATTTTCCATTTGCTTCATGAAGAGTAATTTCTTTATTTAAAGAAGCAATATTTTTAATGATGGTATTAGCTTCTTTTACTCTTGCATCAATTTCTTCATTTATACTTTCTCTAATATTTTTTAATTTATCTCTTAAAAGATGAAATGTGTCTGCTAATTTTTGAGTTTTGTTTGCTAGGTTGACTTTTACACTTCCATCATTTGGATTGCTTGCTAAATCTGCCCATGCATTAAAAAAATCTTTTAAGTCTTTATACAGCCCTTGGTCTGTAACATCAGGAAAATATGTACCAATTTCTTGAAGATACTCTTTTTGAGTTTTTAATGAATTAAGTAAAGCAGAAGTATTTATAAATCTATTAAAAAGAAAAGTATCAGTAATTCTATTAATAGCACTTATCTCAACGCCAATACCTATATCTCCAGGTATTGCATTTATTGGTTTTAAATTGGAAAATACTACTCTCTCTCTTACATAATCAGGATTTGAGGCATTTGATATATTATTTGAAGTAACATCTATTGCTTTTTGGTGAGCTTTAAGTCCTGTTAGTGCTATATTAAGTCCTGCTGAAATTGCCATCTTATCCCTTTATAAATGGATTTTGAATATCTTTTTTGTCATATGTGATTTGTTGTTTGTTTTTGATTTTATTTAATAAAACATTATAAAAGTTAGTAACGCTTAGTGATAGTTTTGAGAAATGTTTATGTTTAGTGTAAAATTCATTTAAAAGTAGTTTAAATTTTTCAAATTCCACTTCTTCCTGAGTAGAAAAAATTTCTTCAATAGCTTTATTTCTACTTGATAAAATTGAGTCAATTTCTGTTTTTAATATTTCAAATTCTTTTGCTAAATTTTCTTTTAATGGGATATTGGCAAAGACTTCTTCATGGTTTGCATCTTTAATATTTTTAATATCTTCGTTAGTAATTTTAATTAAAGAGTTTAAAACGTTGTTGATTTTATTTAGTTTTTCTAAAAGCATATTTCCACCTTTTTAGGTGGAAGAGGAGTTAGCTAAGTAGATATTTTGCCATAGCTTTAGCAGTTTCTTCTATATCTACTTTGTATGTTCCGTTTTTAATTTGCTGTTTTATCTCTTCCACCCTTGATAATTTTTTATTTTCTATTTTTTTCGGTTGCTTTTGTTGGGTAGAAAGGTTTTTAATGTTTAAATTATTATTTATTTTCATCAAATCCCTTTTTCTTTTTTGAAATTCTACCCAATAATATCGGCATTTGAGAAAAAATCTAAACCTTATTTTTTAAAAAGTTAAATAAAAGCTCAGAATATCCAAAATTACCGCTTAAATTTTTTGATAATGTTTCTTGATACATTGATTTATAAATCTCTTCTCCTGGGCTTTTTGGAAAAAGTTTATTTTGAGAATTTAGAGCTTCTTTTAAATAAAAATTTAATATCTCACTCTCAAACTCATCACATACGTTTTTTAATTTTTGAAGTTTTATATTGTTATAGATAGGTGATATTTTCATAACTTCTCCTTAATTTACTATTACTTTTGCGTTTATGCTTCGTGCTGCTCTTAAATTTTCTACTATAGCAATAATATCTTGAGGAGTTGCATTTGATTTTTTCAAATCTTCAGTCAATTCAAAAATAGAAGTTGGTTTTTTAATTTGAATAGTAAAGTCTCCATATATAATAACTCCTGGTCTTATTATAATATCTCCTCCTGCTACAATTGTTCCTGTTCTTTCATCAATTACAATTATATTTTCATATGGTACTTGTATATTTAAATTTTCTACTTTTGCTAAAAATTCTGGCATTGATAAATTATTAGGTTTTTTTAATACTATACTTTTTGGGTCAATTGCAATTGCAACTTGTTTTTTAAAGTAATTATTTATAGTTTTTTGTACTTTTACTGCTAAATCAAAATCACTAAATTTTAATGATAAAATAGCTTGTTTTTGATGATATATATCCCATACTACTGCTCTTTCTACGGTAGCACCATTTAGTACTTTAACGGTTGTTGTAAAGTGTTTTTGTTTTTTTCCGCCTTTTAAATTAAATCCTCCCATTGTAATAGGACCTTGAGCTAATGCATATATTCTGCCATCTACACCTTTTAAAGGTGTTATAAGAAGCACTCCTCCTTGCAAAGATTTTGCATCGCCAATGGAAGATACTGTTATATCAAGTTTATCTCCTTCTCTTGCAAATGGAGGAAGAGTAGCAGTTACCATTACTGCGGCTACGTTTTTTGATTTTATATCTTTTGGGTCTACTTTTACGTTTACGTTTTTTAGTAAGTTAGATAGAGTTTGGTTTGTAAATTTTGCAGAGGAATCTCCTGTGCCATCAAGCCCTACTACTAGACCATATCCAATAAGTTTGTTATCTCTAACACCTATTATGTTTGCTATATCTTTTATTTTTTGTGCAAAAAGATTTGTAGAAATAAAAACATATAACATACTAAAAAAAAGTATTGTTAAAGTTTTTTCAAACTTATCAAGTTTCATTTATAGCCTTTTTAAAAGGCTTAAGCAATATGTGTTCCAAAAAAAGAGTAAAAGAGGAGAATTAAGGAATATATCTTACAATTAGTTTTCCATCTTTTTCATAAAAATCATATACATTTTTTTCAGTTTTTAGCTCTTCAATAAAATCTTTATCAAATTTATCATACTCTACAATTTTAAATTTTTTAATTTCTTTCATTTTTACTAATGCAATTATCCAAATAATGCCCATAATAATCGCTAAGATTAAAAATTCTTTTAACATTCCTTTATTTAGAAAATATCCAGCTACTGCACCACCTAAGAAAATTCCCAAATATTGAATTGTATTTGAAGTAGATAGAGCAGTTGCTTTTTGATGAGCGTATGCTACTTTACTAACAAAACTCTGAAGAACTGGCTCTAATAAATTAAATCCAAAGAAAAATACAAGTACTGCTAAAAATGCGCTAACTTTTGTACCTATTAAGAATAAAACTAAAGATAAAGTAATAGTTATTGCGCTTAATATAAAAACTAATTTTCCTTTTCCTTTTTTCTCTCCTAAAATAGCTCCAAGTGGAAGAGCAAAAAAACCAACTATTAATGCAGGAATATATACTTTCCAAAGCTCAGTTTTATCCCATCCAAATTTTGTAGTAAAAATTATTGGCACTAGTAAGAAAAATACAGTCATAAGACCTTTTTGCATAAATCCAGAATAATATAATTTAAGCAATTCTTTATGAAATAAAATATCTTTTAGAGAAGATTTTTGCATATGATGTACTATTTTTGGAGCAGGCGGTACTTTTTTGATTACTATCCAAATAGAGATAATTGCTAAAATAGCAGTTAGTAAAAATAATTTATCAACTCCCCATGTTGTACCAATAGTTGGACCTAAAATCATAGAAATTGCAAAAGCAAGAGCAATAAATTGCCCCATTTTAGCAAAAGCCTGCGCTCTTGTTTTTTCATCTGTTAAATCTGCAATATATGCCATAATTACTCCGCCAATAGCTCCAGCGCCTTGAAGTAATCTTCCAAAGATTAGAGTATAAATATTATCTGCAAATGCACACACTAAACTACCAAGAGCAAGTAAAAGTAATCCTATTACTAAAATTAATTTTTTGTCATATTTATCTGCTAATTTTCCAAATGGGATTTGTAAGAATATTTGTGAGAGAGCATATGCTCCAAGCGCTATACCTACGCTAAATTCATTCGCACCTTCTAAATGCATTGCATAAAGTGCAAGTACAGGCATTACTATAAATAAACCTAAAAAGCGTAATGCCATAATGAGTGAAAGATAAATCATGCTACTCCTTTTTTTGCGCAATTATAGCTTAATTTTGTGTTTTTGTTTGTTTTTAAAATACACAGCATTATTTACGCCCATATTTTTTAGTTTTTCTATTGTTTCATTTAGCATAAAACCAACTTGAGAGGGTGAGTGAGCATCGCTTGAGAGAGTTATATCAATTCCTTCGTTTAAAATCATCTCAAGTAATTCATCACTTGGATAAGTCTCTTTTACAGGTTTTCTAAGACCAGATGTATTAATTTCAATTGCCATATTTGATTTTTTAATGGCTTTTATAGCATTTTTTGCTAAATCTTTTATATTAGTTTTTGGTTTATGTCCAAATACTTTTACTAAATCAATATGTCCTACTATATTAAAAAGACGTGAATTTGCCATCTCTTCAATTTTACTAAAGTATTCTTTATATACATCATCTACATCGCGTCTATCCCACTCTTTTATAAATTCAGGGTTGTCAAATCCCCAGTTATCGAGAAAATGCACGCTTCCGATTAAATAATCTACATCTCTTTGTAAAACTCTTTTATCTACAAACGGAGTAAAATCAACTTCATATCCAAGAAGTATTTCAATTTTGTCTTTATATTTTTCTTTTAGTTTGTTTATCTCATTTTCATAACTATCCATATCTTCAAAACTCATTCTATACTCATAATCAAACTCCATTGGTGCATGGTCTGCAAAGCCATATATTTTTATGTTTTTTTCTAAAGCTTTTTGTATAAATTCTTCTGGGTTACCGCTTGCGTGATTGCAAAGAGGGGTGTGATTGTGTAAATCAATCATCTTTTGCCTTTTTGATTGAAATTATATATAATAAATCAAAAAAAGAGGTGGCCTATGAATCAAGAAGAGTTGGATGCATTAATAGGCGAAGATTTTGATGAAATAGAAGAGTTAGATGGTAAAGATGATATAGAAGATGAAGCAGTTAGCGAAATAGATGATAGTTTCTCAGATGTTTTAGAAGATACAAATGAAGAAGAAAAAATAGTTCCTCCTCCAGCTGATAATAAAAACAAAGTAGTAGCACAGCTTGATGAAGTGACAAAAGAGAGTGAGGAAAAAGCTACTCAAATTCTTGATATAATGGATGAAATTTCAGCTAATACTGAAAAAAATCTTGAATCTTTAAAAGAAGTTTTAGAGTTTTTAAATAAACACAAAACACTTTGTGAGAAACTTCATAATAAATTCCCTCATATAAAAACTTTTGAAAAAGAATTAAATGAAATCAATGCTATGATTGAAAAAATTCAACAAGCAATAGAAATTAATGAGGCCACTTCTGATAAAATTTTTATGGCAATGGATATTATGCAATATCAAGATATCCATAGACAAAAGATTGAAAGAGTTATTAATATTATGAGAGCACTTATTAAATATATGAATAAATTGTTTGAAGGAAATATTGAAGATGAAAAAAGAGTTCAAAGTGCAAAACATATTCATGGAGATGAATCAAATGAAGTGCTTAGCGATGAAGATATTGAAGCATTACTTAATAAATTTGGAGTATAGATGAAAAAAGTAGAATTATTAAGCCCAGCGGGTGATTTTGAAAAACTAAAAATAGCAATAGAGTACGGGGCAGATGCTGTATATGCAGGAGTGAGTCACTTTTCACTTAGATGCCATAGTGGGAAAGAATTTGATTATGAAACTTTTGCTGAAGCAGTAGAATATGCTCATAAAAGAGGGGTAAAAGTTTATGCAACAGTAAATTCTTTTCCTTTTGAATCTCAATTGCCACTAGTTGAAAATCATATTAAAAAACTAAAAGAAATTGGTGTTGATGCAATGATTATTTCTACTCTTGGTGTAATAATGAAAGCAAAAGAGATTGCACCAGAGATTGATATACACCTCTCTACTCAAGCAAACGCACTTAATTCTTGGGATTACAAAGCATACAAAGATTTAGGAGTTAAAAGAATAATAGCAGCACGCGAGACTACTTTAAAAGATTTAATAAAAATAAAAGAAAAAGTTCCAGATATTGAAATTGAAATTTTTGTTCATGGAGCTATGTGCTTTGCATATAGTGGGAGATGTTTACTTAGCGCAGTTCAGTTTGGTAGAAATCCAAATAAGGGTAGTTGTGCTAATGATTGTAGATATCCATATACTCTTTATGCTGAAAATCCAGAAACTGGGACATTATTTAAGCTAGAAGAATACAAAGATGGTACTTATATAATGAATGCAAAAGATTTGTGTTTAATTAATCATATTCCTGAGATTTTAAGTGCAGGTGTTGTTGATAGCTTAAAAATTGAAGGTAGAACAAAATCACCATATTATGTAGGAGTGGTTACTAAAGCATATAGAGAAGCTATTGATGAGTGGTATAAAAGTGGTAAGTGTGATTGTGAAAAATATTATAAAGAGATTTTAACTACTAAAAATAGAGGCTTAACAGATGCTTATCTTGTAAAAAGACCATATGAAAGGCATGATACTCAAAATCTTGAAACTTCTTTAACTTATGGAGAGTGGCAGGTTGCTGGAATTGTAAATGAAGATGAAGAGAGTTTTATGTGTAAATATAAAATTTTTCCAGGAGATGAGTTAGAAATTTTAGCTCCAAATGATAATTTAAGAGAATGTGAAAATAAAATAGGTAAAATTTATAAAAAAGATGGGAAATGGTATCTAAGACTTGATAAAATTTTAACTTTAAATGGGAAAGAATTAAATTCAGTGCATAGCGGTAATCAAAATCCAATAAAACTTCCATGTAAGTTGCCATATTTAACTTTTTTAAGAAAAAAAGTGGAGTTTAGCCCTAATGGAGTATAAGGAGAGAAAATGAGATTTGTAAGTATTTTAATGGGAAGTAAAAGCGATTATGATATTATGAAAGAAGCAGTAAAAGTACTTGAGAAGTTTCAAATTCCATATGAGCTAATTATTACTTCAGCTCATAGAACACCTGAGAGGACTCATAATTATGTAAAAGAAGCAGAAGAGAGGGGTGCAAAAGTATTTATTTGTGGTGCTGGGATGGCTGCACATCTTGCAGGTGTTGTAGCAAGCCTTACTACTAGACCAGTAATTGGTGTACCAATGCCAAGCGGAATGATGGATGGGCTAGATGCTCTTTTATCTACTGTTCAAATGCCAGGAGGTATGCCTGTAGCAACTCTTGCTGTTGGAAAAGCAGGGGCAAAAAACGCTGCATATCTTGCACTTCAAATTTTAGCAAATAGCGATGATGAATTAAAAGCTAAGCTCGAAGAAGATAGAATCGCTCAAGCTAAAAAAGTTGAAATGGATTCAAAAGAAGTAGAAGTAAGACTTGATTGATGCAAACTTGGCTTAATATTGAAGAATTTGCAAAACTTAGCGGAAAAGATAAAAAAGAGATTATAAACCTTTGCAAAGAGAAAAAATTAAAATGCAAAAAAAATAAAGATGGCATATTTATTGAAGTGGAGTCTATTGCGAAATCTTTAGTTCCTTTGCAAGAATTACAGATTATTGAAAAAGAGCATTCTATTGCTGATAGAGTAATTAGAATGCTTTTAGCTTTGCATGAAAAAGTTTTAATGAGTAAAGATGAAACAATTGAGACTTTAAAAGAAGAGAATAAATTTTTAAAAGAATCGATTTATTCTATGCAAGAAGTTTATGAAGAGTCTAAAAAAACAATTGAAAGACTTCAAAAACAGCTTGAAATTTGTCAAGAAGAGCTTGAGTTTTGTAAGAAAAAATATAAACTTATGTGGGGTAGAGTACTTAAAAAAGAAAATAAAGAAGAATAATTAAATTTAAGGAGGAGATATGGCACAAAAAAGAGTAGTTCTTTTTACAGCACCAGGGTGTATTTGGTGTACTAGAGCAGAGCAGTTTTTTAAAAAAAATAAAATTAAATATAGAAAAATTGATATAAGTAAAGACGCTAAAGCAGCAAAAGATTGTGAAAGACATGGATGTAGAGGGGTACCTGTAATTTTAATAGGAAATAGATGGATTTGTGGATTTAATGAGCCTGTTATTAAAAAAGAATTGGGAATTAAATGAAAATAAGCAAAGAGTGTTATTTGTGTATTTTTAATCAAGTTTTTAATGTAACAAATAGATTAAATCTTGATGAAGAGACTTCTTCATTAGTGCTTAGAGAAGGGGCAAAGAGGCTATCAAAATATGATTTATCTTTTGAGCCTCCTATAATAGCAAGTGATATTTATAGCGGTGTTAGCGAGATTGTAAAAAAAGAGGATTTATTTGAAGATGCAAAAAAAGAAGCTATTAAAGAAGCACTTAAATTTAAACCTATTTTAAAAAAAAGACTCTCTAAATCAAAAGATAAACTTTTTGATGCTTGTAAAATTGCAGTTGCTGGAAATGTAATAGATTTAGGAGTAAATCAGGAGTATGATTTAACAAAAGAGATTAAAAAAATTTTTGAAGTTGATTTTTATAAAAACGATTATAGTGAGTTTAGAGAAAAAGTATTAAATTCTAAAAGTATTTGCTACTTAGCAGATAATGCAGGCGAGAATGTTTTTGATGAGATTTTAATTGAAGTTATTAAAGAATTAAATTCTGAAGTGAAAGTTTTTTATTTAGTAAGAGGTAAGCCAATTATCAATGATGTAACTATTAAAGATTTAGAAGGGCTTGAAATATTTAACTTAGCTGAGGTAATAGACACCGGAGTAGATACTCCTGGATTTTGTTTAAATAGAGCAAATAAAAAGTCAAAAGATATTTTTTATGGCGCTGATATGGTAATTAGCAAAGGAATGGGAAATTTTGAATGTTTATTTGATGAGTGTGGAAGAGAAGTTTTTTATCTATTTAAGGTTAAATGTGATGTAGTAGCTAGAGCTAGCGAAAGTAAAAAAGGTGAATATATGTTGTTTAAAGGAGAATGAATGTATTTTAGTGATTTACTTTTAAAGCTTCAAGAATTTTGGAAAAATAAGGGTTGTAATATAGTAATGCCGTATGATTTTCCAAGTGGGGCAGGGACATTTCATCCAGCAACTCTTCTTAGAAGCCTAGAAGATAGAGAGTGGAATGTAGCGTATGTAGCTCCTAGTAGAAGACCAACTGATGGTAGATATGGAGAAAATCCAAATAGGCTAGGAAGCTATTATCAGTTTCAAGTTATTATGAAGCCAAGCCCAGATAATATTCAAGATATGTATCTTGAATCTCTTGAGTATTTAGGACTAAATTTGAAAGAACACGATATCAGATTTGTAGAAGATAACTGGGAATCACCAACTCTTGGAGCTTGGGGGCTTGGATGGGAAGTATGGCTTGATGGAATGGAGATTACTCAATTTACATACTTTCAACAAGTAGGAGGAATCAAAACTTTTCCAGTGCCAGTAGAGATTACATATGGGACTGAGAGACTTGCAATGTATCTTCAAGGTGTAGATAATGTTTATGATATAAAATGGAATGAAAATACTACATATGGAGATATGCACAGACGCTCTGAATATGAGTTTTCAAAATACAATTTTGAAATAGCAGATACTAATATGCTTTTTAGATGGTTTGAAGATAGTAGACATGAAGCAAAAAGATGTCTTGAAGCTAATTTGCCACTTCCAGCGTATGATTATACAATTTTTGCAAGTCATATTTTTAATGTCCTTGATGCAAGAAAAGCAATCTCTCAAACTGAGAGGCAAAACTATATTTTAAAAATAAGAGAGCTTGCAAAGGCAGTAGCTGAGAAATATGTAGAGACTACAAAAGGAAATAAATGAAATTACAGACAATTTATGATATTTTAAATGAAATTTCTCCTTTTTCTTTGCAAGAAGAGTGGGATAATAGTGGGGTAAATGTAGGAGATTTTGAAAGTGAAATAAGTAAAATTTATATCTCTCTTGATTTAGATGAGAGGGTTTTAGATGAAGTTGATGAAAATTCTTTAATAATTACTCATCATCCTTTAATTTTTAGAGCTATAAAAAAGGTTATCCCAAATAGATTTTCAACAAAACTTTTAATTAAAATGATACAAAAAAACATCTCACACATCGCAATGCATACAAATTTTGATAAAACTCATTTAAATGAATATTTTGCTAAGAGGGTTTTGGGTTTTTGTGGAGAGAGTGAGGAGTTTATTTTTTATGCTGATGTTGATATGAATTTTTTAGAATTAGTAGAGTATGTAAAAAAAAGAATGAATTTAGAGAATTTAAGAGTAGTAAAAGCAAAAGAAAAAATTAAAAAAATTGCTATTACTACTGGGGCTGGGATGAGTTTGCTTGATATGATAAAAGCAGATTGTTTTTTAACTGGTGATATTAAATATCATGAAGCAATGGATGCAAAAATTAGAGGTATAAATTTAATAGATATAACTCATTATCATAGTGAGAAGTATTTTGTTGATTGTTTATATGAGATTTTAGATAATAAAATTGATATAGAGGTTATCAAAACAAATTCTGATGACCCTTTTAATTTGATATAATTTCATCAAAAAAGGCAGCTAAATGAATAAATTTTTAGAAGAATTAATTGAACTTAATAGGTTAGAGAGAAAGTTAAAAGAGCTTGAGCCTGTTGAAGCTAGTATAAAAGCACCTTTAATTAAGCTTGAAAATCAAAAAAAATCTCTTGAGAGCAGACTTGAAAAACTTGATGAAGAGATAAAAAATATTAAACTTAAAAAAAGTAAAAATGAGTTATTAATAGCTGAGCTTAAAGAAAAATTAAAAGATATTGAGGAAAAACAAAGTAAAGTAAAAAGTGAAAAAGAATTTAAAGCTTTACAGATTGAAGAAGAGTTAGCTCGTGAGCAAATTGAGGCTGCTAATGAAGAAATTGCAAGATTTGAAAAAATACTTGAGCAAAAGGAAGAAGAAAAAGCAGAAATTGAAAAAGAGATAGAAAAAATTGAGGCTGATATCACTCTTACAAAAGTTGATGTAGATAAAAAACTTGAAAATGTTGAAAAGCAAAAAGAAGAGATTTATAAAAAAAGAGATGAATTAATTAAAAAAATGAATCCAAAAATTTATAGATTTTATGAAAAAATTAAAAGATGGGCTGGGATTAGTGCAGTGGTGCCTGTTAAAAAACAAGCGTGCAGTGGATGTAATATGAAAATAAATGATAAAATCTTCTCAGAAGTGCTTAAAGGTGAGGAGATAGTAACTTGTCCACATTGTGGGAGAGTATTATTTATAGAGGAAGAAGATAAAGAGTAGTGACTTTTATATATTGCATATTATCTTTAATAATTTATCTTTTTTCACTTCCTTTTTTGGTTTTTCTCTCATTTAAAAATAAATATCGTCGCTCAATTCCTGCTAGGTTTTTTCTTTATAAAAATCCTCCTTTTAAAGAAAAAGCCCATTATTTTCATGCATGCTCTCTAGGAGAAACAAAAGCGCTAAGAGCTATTATAGAAAAATTTAATAAGGTTAATTTAAGTGTTATTACAAACACCGGTTATCAAGAAGCAAAAAAATATAAAAATGCAGATGTGAGATTTTTGCCATTTGAGATATTTTTGCCTTTTTGGTTTAAGCCTTGTAAATCGCTAGTAGTTATGGAAGCTGAGCTTTGGTATTGTCTGTTTTTAATGGGGAAAAAAAGATGTAATAAAACAATTTTGCTTAATGCAAGAATCAGTGAGAAAAGCTATAAAAGGTATTTAAAGTTTAAGTGGTTTTATAAGCATATTTTTAAAAATATCGATATAGTTTTAGCACAAAGCGAAGAAGATAAAAAAAGACTTTTAAACTTAGGTGCAAAGAATGTAGAAGTTGTAGGAAATATAAAAACGTATTTTAAGCCTCAGGTTACAAAAGAATATACTAAAAAAAAGCCATTAATTGTTGTAGCTTCTACACATGAAAATGAAGAAGAGTTAATTCTTAATAACTTGCCTTTAGATGATTATCAAGTAATAGTTATACCTAGACATCCTGAGAGGTTTGAGGAAGTATATAAAATTATGCAAAAATTTGGAAAAGTTGATAGATTTTCTCAAAGTGAATTAAAAGGAGATTTGATTTTGTGTGATAAAATGGGCGAGCTTATAAATTTGTATAGAATTGCTGATGTAGTGATACTCGGTGGAAGTTTTGTAGATAATGTAGGAGGTCATAATCCTATTGAAGCAGCCTATTTTAATAAACCAATAATTAGTGGGAAATATTATTTTAATCAAAAAGCTTTATATAAAGCAGTTGAAAATATTGTAATTTGTAATGTAAAGGATATTAAACAGGCTATAAAAAATGCTAAGCCTACTAAAATTAAAACTAAAGTAGATATTGAGAAAATTTTAAAAGTTATTGAATAAAGGAGAGATATGGCTTTTTATGAGATAAAAAATGACAAAGCTTTTATAAATATAAAAGTACAGCCAAATTCAAGTCAAAATAAAATAGCTGGTATTTATAATGAAAATCAGATAAAAATTAATATAAAAGCTCCAGCAGTTGAAGGCGCGGCAAATAAAGAATTGATTAAGTTTCTCTCAAAAACTTTTAAAGTTCCTAAAAGCAGTATTGAAATAAAAGGTGAAACGAGCAAACAAAAAATAGTAATTCTACCATTAAATGAAAAGGTTAAAAACTTTTTAGAGAGTTTGTAATTTTTGGAATAAATATTGCTTAAGCCTTTTAAAAAGGCTTTTTATGATATTGCCTATAATTAATTTATTAGATTTATTAGACAACACTCCTAAAAAAAATACTCCAAATGAGAATTTAGATTTTTTAGTACTAATAAAAAATTTTGATAAAGAATTTTCCTCTTTAAATAATAAAAAATTAGAAAATGAGCTAAAATTTATAAAAAAGCATGATACTAAATTCCCTATTAAAAATAAAATCAACATAACTAGTTTATTATTAAATAAACCTAAAGTGCATTTGAATAAAGTACATCGTAAAAATAAAAAAATTACAGATACTCTTTTAAGAGAAAATATAATAGGAGCTTTAAAAGTAGAAGAGATAAAAAATATATTAATTTCAAAAGCTAAGAGCGATTTTAAAATTAATATATTAGTAAATTCAAAAGAGTTTAAAAAAGTATCTTCTTTAAAAGAGCTTATACATATAGCTCAAAAATTTGAATTAAATTTAACAAAAATAATAATAGATACAAAACAAAATAATAATACAAAACAAATAGATTTTATAAAAACTATAATAGAGAGCAAAGCTACTATAAATCATAAAGTTTTCAGTAATAAAGTAAAAATCACAAATAATAAACTTATAAATAATAAAATAGATAAGCCTCATCGCAAAGTAAATAAACTTCATACAAAACTTTTAATGCCTAAAAAGAAAGTTGAAGATAGTATAAAAGAAGTAGAGATAAAAAATATAGAAATTAAAAATGTAGTAAATAAAATTCGCTCAAATGAAAAAGAAGTTAATTTAGCATCTTTATTAAACGCTAAAAAAGAGTTTAAAGAGACTAAAAAAGATAATCCTTTTGTATTTGCTCATCATAATGAATTTAAAACTAAAATTATAACTTCAAAACAGAGTTTAACTCATTTTGTATCTTCTTTACAAGATGCAATACAAAATTATAAACCTCCTGTTACTAAGTTATCTATCCAGCTTCATCCAAAAGAGATAGGAAAAATAAAAATAACTATGAAACAGCAAGGAGATAATTTAAATATTCAAATTAATACAAATAACTCAACTGCTATAAATTTTTTATCTTCTCAACAACAAGAGATAAAAAGTGCATTAGTTGCTATGGGATTTAGCAATATTAATATGAATTTTAATGATAATAGTAAAAAACAAAAAGAGCAAAATTTTTATAAAAGTGAAGTTTTTTTAGAAGAAGAGGATATGCCAATTATTGAATTTAACTACAAATATGCTTAAGGAGGGATAATGAATACAATAAATCAATTAAATAAAACCCCATCTTCTCAAGATAAAGTTTTTAATCCAAAATCTCAGCTTGATAAAGATGCATTTTTAAAGCTTTTTATCAAACAGCTTGAAATGCAAGACCCAACCGACCCCATGGATACAGATAAAATGCTTGAGCAAACAGCTTCTCTTACAACGCTAGAGATGAATCAAAATATGCAAAATACACTTAATAAACTAGCAAGTGAGCTTAAATCAAATGAAGAGCTAAATACTATAAATGCAATAGGTAAAATTGCAGATACAGGCAATAGATATATTAATATAACAGATAAAGATGTAACAAAAAGTTTTGAGTTGTATTTTGGAGATGATATTTCAAGTGGAAAAGTAATAATAAAAGATAAGTTAGGTAATGTTATAAGAGAGTTTCCTTTAGAAGCGCATACTAAAGGAATTTTAAGTTTTGAGTGGGATTTAAGAGATAATAATGGAAATAGAGTTAAGAGTGATTCATATGAAGTGATAGCAGAATATATCTCTCCTGATGGAAAATCGCACACTACTGCTCTTGGGGCATATCCTATTGAATCTATAAGATTTGATAATGGAGAAGTTTTAGCAAAACTTGGAAGTAGGTATGTTCCTTTTTCAAATATTAAAGAAATATATCAGTGGCAAGGATAAAATATGACAACTTCTTTTTATAATGGAGTGAGTGGGTTAAAAAGTTTTCAAAATGGTATAGATATATGGGCTCATAATATATCAAATATTAACACTACTGCTTTTAAGGCTTCTATTCCTGAATTTGAGAGTATTTTTTCTAAAAATATATCTTCAAATCCTATAAGCTCTGATATAGGGCTTGGCAGTATTTTACGCTCTAGCGCAAAAGATTTAAAAGAGGGAAATTTAATAAATACAGATAAAATATTTGATTTGGCATTGAGCAGTGAAGGATGGTTTAGAATACAAAGTGCTCAAGATTATTTATATACAAGAGATGGAAGATTTAAAAGAGATGCTAACGGATTTTTGGTAAATGATAGAGGGGATTATTTGATAGTTGCAAATGCTAATAATTTAGTAAAAACTGATAATGGGTATATTATTACAAATAATGAAATTAGTGATTTAATGAGCAATCTCTCACCTATAGCTTTACCTGAGAATGTAATTTTGCCAGCAGTTGCTACAAGTGATGTTAAAATAAGAGCAAATTTAAATGATACTGATAAACTAGAAGATATCTATCCTGCAAAAGAAGATTTATATTTCTCAGCACTTTATGATAAAGATGGAAATTTTTTAAATATGGTAGATGGAAATTCTATTGCTTATACGTTAGGAGATATATATTATGAAGATAATCTATTTAAAAAAGAGATTTGTATAAATGAAAATAGCTTAAATTTTGATTTTTATGTGAATGATAAAGAGATAAAACTTTCTTTTTTAAAAGGAAGTAGTAAAGAAGAGATAATAAATGCTTTAGCAAACGAGCTTAAAAAAAATAATATCTTATTTGATAAAACGTCTAATTCTATTATTATAAAATCAAAAGATAAACTAGTCATAAAATCAAATGATAATATAGTAACAGATGCTTTAGGTGAAGAGTTAATTTATAAAAATAATCCAGTTAAAACTAATGAATTTAATACAATGCAATCATTTGCAAATGAAATTCAAAGCGCTCTTAATATTGTATATCCTAATATGAGCTTTGTAGATATAGAAAATGGGAAAATAGTAATTAATAACTTATCTGATAAAACAATTAATTCTAAATTTTTTAAGACTTCAGACAATAATGAAGCTTTTTTTAAAAATATTTATTCTCTTGGAAATATCATTTTACCTTATACTGCGGCAAAAAGTTATGAATTTAGTGCAAATAAAAGAAGCTTTGGTGGATATATTTATGAAGCTGATGGAAATAAAGATACGTTAAGTTTTGAATTTTATAAAAAAGAAGTAAGCTCTTTAGGCACTATATGGCAGGGTAATATATCAGTTATGAAAGATAAAAATGTAATTTTTAATAAAAGTTTTGATTTTGTTTTTGATACTCAAGGAAATTTAATATCTCCAGAATCTATAACTATTAATAACCCTCAACAAATTACTATTGCTACTGATTTAAGTGCTTTTAAAAGTGTAGATAATAAAATATCTTATTCTTTTTCTCAAAATGGAGTAGAAAAAGGATATTTAACAGGTTATGATATAAATGAAAAAGGGGATATTTTTGCTAATTTTTCAAATAATAAAAGTATAAAAGTTGCCACTATTCCTATATTTCATTTTGCAAATGATGAAGGTTTAGAGAGTATTGGAGATAATTTATTTAAAGAAACTTCAAATTCAAATAAAGCTTTTTTATATAAAGATGAAAATGGTAATTATTTTCCTGGAAGTAAAGTTTTATCGCATATGCTAGAAACATCAAATGTAAATATGGCTACAGCTATGACAGAGCTTATAATAACTCAAAAAGCTTTTGCATCTGCAGCAAAAACAATAACTACTAGTGATGAGATGATTCAAAAGGCAATTAATTTGAAGAGGTAGATAAGGGTTTGGAATGAAAATTGCTTTAAATTAAAAAAGCTCAAAGGATTTTAAAATGATGAGAAGTTTATGGAGTGGGGTTAGCGGGCTGAATGCTCATCAAGTAGCAATGGATGTTGAGGGTAATAATATTGCAAATGTTAATACGGTAGGTTTTAAATATTCTAGGACAAATTTTCAAAATCTTTTATCTCAGACTATAAAATCAGCAACAGCTCCTCAAGGAACTCTTGGAGGTAAAAATCCTTTGCAAGTTGGTCTTGGGGCTACTGTTAGTGCGGTTGAGACTATATTTAAACAAGGAAGTATTCAAAATACAGATAAAAATACAGATATGGCAATAAGCGGAGATGGATTTTTTGTAGTTAGCGGGGATGGTGGGAAAACATATAAATATACAAGGGCTGGTGATTTTAGTTTTGATGCTAATGGAAACTTTGTAGACCCAAATGGATATATCGTGCAAGGATGGTTGGCGGATTCAGAAACTCATACTATTGATACGGCAAGCGGAGTGAAGCCAATTTCTATTCCTCCAGGTCTTACAACTCCAGCTCATGCTACAAGTAAAATTCAAATAAAAGCAAATTTAAATAGTGGAGACCATATTATAGAGATGAGTGGTACAAGAGCTACAGTTGACCCGCTTGATGATATGAATGGATTGTATGATGCAAATGGGAATGTAATTGAGCTAACTCCAGATACAGATTATATCTCTCTTGCAATTGATAAAAATAATGATGGAAGTATTGATACAGCTACAGAGATTTATAAATTCACTTATGGAAAAAGCATTTCTGATACTGATAGAAAATTTAAGACTATAAAAGATTTAGTAGATGAGATTAATCAAATTATAAAAGATACTACAGGAGAGATACCATCTGCTATGTATAAAGTATATTTAAATGGTAATGGTCAAATAGTAGACCCTCAAAATAGAATAAAAACAGAAATATATCTTGCATCTACAAACAATATTTTACAAAATGTATTTAAAGGGCTTGATGGTCCATCTACTACTACAGCAAGTATTAAAGCTATACAAAATTCATTTATAGGGGCAGATGATGTAGGAGAGCTTTTTAATGCAAATGGAGATGCGTTTAATTTAGAAGATGGGCAAGGAATTATTGCAAATATAACAGGTCTAGGAGAAAATAGAAAATTTATTTATACTTCAACTCCTATAAACGAAACTCAAGGCTGTGCTAGTGCTAGTGGAAGTTATCAGCCAAAAACTCCAATAACTACTGATTCAAATGAAGGTCTTCACTGGACTTATGATTCTAATGATAAAAGAGCATATTTAAATGTAAATGAACAAATTAAAATAACTTATGGAAATAATACTTCAAAAACTTATGTGTATGGTAAAGATTTTCAAACTATTAATGATTTATGTTGTCTTATGAATTCTGATTTAAGTAATTTAGGGCTTGATGATGTAGTAAGCGTTAGAGATGGGAAAATTATTGAGAGCAATGGTAATGGTATTCAAGATGTAGAAGTAGAAGATTCTAATGGGAATGCTGCTGATACTACTACAGATAATAGACTTGGTAGACTTCAAGCAATATTTAATGGTTTAAATAATAGTGGGAGTGAATCAAATCTCATCAAAAAAAATGATATTTATTACTTTCATGATATTGAAGATTTAGTATATCTTTGGCAGCTTGCAATTGATGATAGTGGAGATAGTTTAAATTCTACTACAAATAATAGCGGAGTTGTAGATATTAATCAAGATGGAAAAATTAAGATTATTAACACTTCACCAAACTCATTTAATATTAAAATCTCTGGATATCCAGACGATGATAAAGATAATCAATTATTTACTGATGCATTCTCTCCTATAAATGGAACACTTGCTGCAGGAGGAGTAGCAACTACTCAAAATATAAATGCAGCTGTACATACTACTAGTATTGATATATTTGATTCGCTTGGAAGCAAACATACACTAACTTTTCATTTTAGAAAATGGCACACTTCTATAAATCCAAATGACCCAACTACTTGGAAATGGTATGCTGAGGTGCCAAGACCATCTACACTTGATCAGCCATCATATGGAGATATTAAATTTAATCCAGATGGAAGTTTAAAAAGCTATAATCCGCCAAGTTTAATTTTTAATCCAAATAATGGGGCTGAGCCTGGACAAGCAGTGCAGCTTGATTTTGGTACGATTGGAAAATTTGATGGAATTACTTCATTTGAAGCACCAAGTACTACTTCTGGACAAACTCAAGATGGATATCCAGGAGGAGATTTACAACAACTGGTAGTCGACCAAACTGGAACAATTATTGGAGTTTTTACAAATGGTAGAAGCTATTCTCTAGCTCAAGTAGCGCTTGCAAAATTTGTAAATAATGAAGGTTTAATGAGTGAGGGGGGAGCATTGTTTAGTGCATCTCCTAATTCAGGTGAGCCTATTATAGGTACAGCAGGAACAGGAGGAAGAGGCACAATTCAGCCAAGTGCGCTTGAGATGAGTAATGTGGATTTAAGTAGAAGTCTTACTCAATTAATTGTAATTCAAAGAGGCTTTCAAGCAAACTCTAAAACTATTACCACTTCAGACCAGATGTTAAATACTCTGCTTCAGCTTAAACAATAACAATTCAAAAAGCTTTTAGCTTTTTGAGAATGAAAAATATAAGATGGAAAATGTAAAATTATTTGAAAAAAATATGAAATTTTTATACTCTCACCTTCCTCATTATTATAATTTAGTAGCATCTATAAAAAGCAGAAGATTTTTAATAAAATCCAATAATATCTTAGATACTAAATTAAACCAATTTGTATATCCAAACTCTATTTATGAGGATAGTGAAAAGTTAGCATTTTATCCTACTCATAATAAGTTATGGCAAAAAGATTTTGCATTTATTAAACCAAAAAAATGGGATGAGAATAAATTTTATATAACAGGCAAGATTATTAATAAAATGATTGATAAATATGAAAAGTTAAATCACACAAATGGATTTTATTTTGATAAAAATTTTTTGCCTACAACAATTATTTATGGTCTTTTATCAGGATACCATCTTGAAATTTTAGCTAGAAATTTTGAATTTCAATCTTTGCTTGTTTATGAGCCAAATGAGGAGTTTTTTGCTATTAGTTTATATTTTGTAGATTATGAGAAACTTTATAAAAAACTTGGAGAGAGGTTTTTTATACAAGTTGGAGGAAAATTAGATGAAAGAATAGTTGAGAAATTTTTATATGAAAGAGTAATTACTTCTACTTTTTTGCAATTATCACTAACAACTTATAATCATCCTTTGATAGAAGATGCTAAAAATTTATTTTTAAATTTATCTTTAGCAAAACTAAGAGGATGGGGGACGTATGAGGATGAAATAATTGGAATAAAAAATCATTTTGAAAATATTAATAGATATAAGCTTTTAAGAAAAAAAGTTAATTTAAATATACCTGTTTGTGTAGTAGGGAGTGGAAAAAGTTTAGAGAAAAGTTTTAAATTTTTAAAAGAAAATCAAGATTCAATGATTATTATCTCAGTTGGTACAGCACTTAAGCCTTTAATGAGTGAAGGAATTAAGAGTGATTTTCATATTGAGCAAGAAAGAATTGAAATTTTAATAGATGCCCTAAAAGATGTATTACCAAAATATAATGGATATTTTATAGGCGCTAGTGTAGTAAATCCTAAAATTTTTAAGATGGCAAAAAATCCTTTGATGTATATAAGAAGTGGTTTTACTTTTGAAAAGTTTTATGACACTCCTTTGAAATTAACTTCTCCACTTGTTGGAAATGCAGGGGTTGCGATAGCTTCAATGTTTACTAAAGAGATATATCTTGTGGGAATGGATTTAGGATTTAGGATAGGAGAGAGAGTACATTCAAAAAATAGCTTTTATGATAAGAAAAAAGATATTCAAAAAAGCGCTCTTAAAGTGAAGGGGAATTTTAGTGAAGATATCTATACCAATTCACTTTTTTTAACTTCAAAAGAAAATATAGAAAAATTAATACAAAAAGAGAATTTAAAAGTGTATAATCTAAGTGATGGAGCATTTATAAAAGGAAGCATTCCTTTAGAATATAAAAAACTTCCTAAAATTAACAAAAAAGAAGCGATTGATAAAATACTCTCTTTATTTGAAGATACTAATTTTCAAACTCCTGATGTAAATCCTCATAAACTTTTACTTGCTATCTCAAAAGCGCTTGAGAAAACACCAAAAAATTATAAAGAGCTAACCGGGCTTATAGATTTTTTGGAAGATTTGATAAAAGGGTATGCGCTAAAAGATGAAGCGGGATATAATCTTGTAAAAGGCTCGCTTTGGCATATTCTTTTTAATCTTTATGTTCTCTCTCACAAAATTTCTTTAAAAGATTTTAACAAGCTTGCAAAAATAATAAAAAAAGAGATTTTTAAGTTAAATTTTGAGTATTGATTACATCTTTACTCTCAGCCCAACCTCTTCTTGCTTGGTTGATTCCATATTTTATAAACCCAAGCTCTTCTTTTTTATTTGCATTTGATACTATTGATATTTTTACTCCCGTTTCAATGGCTTTTTTTATTAATGTATCTCTTATTAAATTATTTGGTCTTGATATTACTTCTAATTTAACATTATTTTTTGCCATTTCTTTAAAAATCAAATCATAATCTATTTGTGGCTCAATATTATTTTTGATGTCTCTAAAAAATCTTAAAAAGTCAACTTTTTTTATAGCTTCTAATACCATTTCATTAGAAGCATCTTTATCTACAATTCCTACTAAAAAATCATAATTTTTTTGCGGATTGATAGCTTTTATATTTTGCTCTAATACGCTAAATATTTTGATATCATCTCTTTTTATAAGAGAATTTCTAACTCCTATGTATTTATAACCTTTTTTTATAGCCTCATCTATTAACTCGCTTGATATATTTAAATCTCCTTTTATCTCTTCTAGCTTGACTAAATTTGGCAATTTATTTTCTAAACACGCTTGAATTTCTCCTCTATTTTCTCTAAGCTCTGGCTCTATAAAACAAAGACCAACTGCTTTATATACTTCTTCTTCGCTTGCACCTGCTATTTTTTTGTTATCTTTATATACTCCATATTCATTTACTTTCATTCCTTTTTCAATAGCTAATTTTCTAATTTCAATATTATGGGCTTTGCTTCCTGTAAAATAATGAAGAGCTGCACCATAGCTATCTTTACTTACAGCTCTTAAATCTACTTGCAAATCATTTTCTAAAAACACAGTTGAGCGCGTAAGACCAGCGGAGTGTATTTCTTTTACTTTTGGATATTTTATAAAGTATTCACTAACTTTTGGATAATCTTTTGCGACTACTAAAATATCTAAATCTCCCACGCTTTCTTTTTTTCTTCTATAACTTCCTGCAATTTCTACTATCTCAACTCCTGGGAATTTTAAAAGATAGTTTTTTAAATCCTCTGCTATTTTTTCAACTTCTGCCCATAAAAATCTAATACCGGCTTTTTTAAGCTGTTTTACTCCTTTTAGAATTTTTTCAATGAGTTTTGCTCCAAATCCAGATAATTTTTCAAGCTCTCCATTTTCTGCATATTTTTTAAGCTCATCAAGTGAAGTAATATGAAAAGCTTCATAAATTTGTTTTATTCTTTTTGGACCAAGCCCTTCAATTGATAGCATATCCACAAGCCCTTGGGGCACTTCTTTTTTAAGCTCTTCAAGTTTTGAGAATTTTCCAGTAGTTACAATTTCTTTAATATTAGCGCTTAAATCTTTTCCAATCCCGCTAAGACGAGTTAAGTCAAATCCTTCTTTTACTAATTTATTAAAATCTTTGCTTGAATTTTCTACTATTCTTGCGGCATTTCTGTAAGCTCTTACTTTAAATGGATTTTCACCTTTTATTTCAAGCAAATCTGCAGTTTGTGAGAGCATTTGAGCAATTTGAGAATTTGTAACCATGAGAGACCTTTTTTTATTATTATAGTATAAATTTGAGTATTTAAATATGAATTTGAAGTAGTAAAAAGTATGCAAAAAATAATAATAAACTTATGTTGTTGTTTTTGTGATATAATTGCGAAAAAAAGGCACTTAATGAAAAATATTAGAAATATCGCAGTTATAGCTCATGTTGACCACGGAAAGACTACTTTGGTAGATGAGCTTTTAAAACAATCAGGAACTCTAGATACCAGAAAAGAGATTGGTGAGAGAGTTATGGATTCTAATGACCTTGAAAAAGAAAGAGGTATTACAATTTTAAGTAAAAATACAGCTATTAAATGGAAAGATTATAAAATCAATGTTATAGATACGCCAGGGCATAGTGATTTTGGTGGAGAAGTTGAGAGGGTTTTAAAAATGGTTGATGGCGTTTTGCTTCTTGTAGATGCTCAAGAGGGTGTTATGCCACAAACTAAATTCGTTGTAAAAAAAGCATTATCTCTTGGACTTAAGCCAATTTTGGTAGTAAATAAAATAGACAAACCTGCAGCTGAGCCTGATAGAGTAGTTGATGAGGTATTTGATTTATTTGTAAGTATGGGAGCAAGTGAAGACCAATTAGATTTTCCTATAATTTATGCAGCAGCAAAAAATGGTATAGCAAAATGGAATCTTGAAGATGATAATAAAGATATGACTCCAATTTTTGAAGCAATAACAAAATATATTCCAGCTCCAAGTGGAGATGAAAACAAACCTCTTCAAATGCAAGTTTTTACGCTGGATTATGATAATTATGTAGGAAGAATAGGGATTGCTAGAATTTTTAATGGAAAAGTGAAAAAAGGAGATAGCGTAACACTTGTAAAAGCAAATGGAGAAAAAATAAATGGAAGAATTACAAAGCTACTTGGATTTTTAGGGCTTGATAGAATAGAAATTGATGAAGCTAGTGCGGGGGATATTGTAGCAGTTGCAGGATTTGAAGCACTTGATGTTGGAGATACAATAGCTGATAAAAATAGCCCTGTAGCGCTAGACCCGCTTCATATAGAAGAGCCAACAATTAGTGTAATTATGAGTGTTAATGATTCACCTTTGGCGGGAACTGAAGGTAAAAATGTAACTGCTCCTAAACTTAGAGATAGACTTTTTAAAGAGATGGAGACAAATATCGCAATGAAGATAGAAGAGCTGGGTGAAGGTAAATTTAAAGTTAGTGGAAGAGGAGAGCTTCAAATAGCAATTTTGGCTGAGAATTTAAGAAGAGAAGATTTTGAATTTTCACTCTCACGTCCAGAAGTTATTATAAAAGAAGAAAATGGCGTAAAACTTGAGCCTTATGAATACGTGGTAGTTGATGTACCTGATGAATACTCAGGTGCTGTAATTGAAAAATTAGGGACTCGTGGCGGAATTATGAAAAATATGATGCCTTTATCTGATGGAACTACAAGGATTGAATTTGAAATGCCAGCACGCGGGCTTATTGGATATAGGGGCGAATTTATGACAGATACAAAAGGTGAGGGTGTACTTAATTCAAGCTTTTTAGAATTTCGTCCAGCTACTACAAAACCTTATAAAAGAAAAAATGGAGCACTTATTTCTATGGAAAATGGAGTAGCAACTGGTTATGCTATATTTAACCTTCAAGAAAGAGGCAGAATGTTTATAAAACCAGGGGATAAAGTTTATAATGGTATGATTGTAGGAGAGCATTCAAGAAGTAATGACCTTGAAGTTAATCCAATAAGAGGTAAAAATCTTACAAACGTAAGAGCAAGTGGAAGTGATGAAGCAATAAAACTTGTTCCACCAGTAGAGCTTACGTTAGAAAAAGCGCTTGAGTGGATAGAAGATGATGAGCTTGTTGAAGTTACTCCAAAATCAATCAGAGTCAGAAAAAAATATCTAGACCCAGCTGAGAGAAAAAGAATGAGCAGGAAAAAGTCTTAATTTTCTGCTTTTTTTAATAATACTTTTTTCATCTTTTTTTCTTATAATTTTTACTTATAACTTAGCAATTTTTCAGATATCTTTGGTAAAATTCATCAAATTTTGTATATCAAAAGGAGCGGTATGAAGAAATTTTTATTATTGTCCGCTTGTCTTTGTGGATTATTTGCAAAAAGTGTTGATTTTGACACGATTTTAAATGAAACTTTAAAAAACAATTTAGAATTAAAAGCAAAAAAATTAAATATTGACAAAGCAAAAGCGGATTTGAAAAAAGCAAAAGGATATGATTGGGGTACTCTTACTTTAGGAGAGGAGATAAGCAGAACTAATAATGCACTTTATGTATTTGGAATGAAACTAGAAAGTCGCGAGGCTACATTTAGAGATTTTGGGTTTGCTGATTTTTTAGGGGGAGTTTCTCAAGCATTACAAATGGCAAATGGAGATTTTGGAAAATTTTCTAATATAATGCAAGACCCTAATATGCAAAATAGACTTTTATCAACAGCGCCACATGATTTAAATAATCCTGGAAGTAGAACAAATTTCAAAACAAAACTTGTATATGAAGTTCCTCTTTTTACAGGATTTAAATTAAAATATGCAAAAGAGATGGCAAAGCTTCAAGTAAAAGCAAATAAATATAAATTCTCTCATGATAAAAATAAACTTGCTATTGAAGTTTTAAAAGCATATAATGGGACAGTTGCTGCGAAATATTTTATAGATGCACTTAAAAAAGCAAAAGAAACTACTGCTTCTTTTGTAAAAATGATTAATGCTTTTTATAAAGAAGGAATGGCTACAAAAGTTGATTTGTTACAAGCTAAAAAAAGAGATAATGAAGTAAAAGCTATGCTAATTGAAGCGAAAAATAAGTATAATTTAGCTCTTAGTTATCTTAGATTTTTAAGTGATGATGATACAATTACTGGAGTAAAAGATTTTAAAATTATCTATCCTCCAAATAAGCCTTTAGAAGAGCTAATCAAAGATGCTTTAAAAAATAGAGATGATTTAAAGTGGATGAGAGCAAATGTAGAGACTATGCAAAAAAAAGTAAAAATGGATAAGAGTGATTATTATCCAATGATTGGAGCACATTTAGAGTATGGATTCAATGACAATCATCCAACTTTATCTACAAAAAAAGACTATTATCTAGCAGCAGTAGGAATGAATTGGAAATTATTTGATAAATCAAGAAGCGGCGCAGTTGAAAAGAGTAAAATTGAAGCAATTCAAACAAACTACTATTATAAATATATGAAAAATGGCGTAAAACTTGATGTAAAACAAAAATATCTAAATTTCCAAACAAAACATGCAATAGTAAAAGAAAAAATTGTTAATAAAAACTTAGCAGAAGAAATCCTCAAAAAATACACATATATGTACAAACAAGGGATGATTAACTTAACACTACTTTTAATGAAAGAAGCAGAAGCTAGAAAAGCAAGAGCTGAGCTTATTAAAGCAAAATATGATGAAGCATTAGCAGCAGCAGAATTAAAACAGGCTATTGGAGATTTATTAAAGGAGAGTAAATGAAAAAAATATTAGCATTAGCATTAAGTGTTGCAAGTGTATTTGCGTATGAATTTGCAGTGGCAAAAAAATCTGAAATTAATATTACAAAAGATTATGTGGCAAATGTATATTCTAAAAATCAAGTAATGGTTGCTACTAGAATGATGGGATTTATTAAGCAAATGCCAGTAGAAGAGGGTGAAGTGGTAAAAAAAGGACAATTGCTATTTGAAGTAGACCCATCTGATGTAAATTCTATGCTAAATCAAGCAGAAGGTGCGGTGCTTCAAGCAAAAAGTGCAGTATTAATGGCTGAGATGGCATATGCTGATGCACTTAGAGATTATAAAAGATTTAAAGATTTATATGAAAAAGGTGCAATTAGTAAAAGAGATTTTGAAAAAATTACTTTAATGAAAAATATAAGAGCAAAACAAGTTGATATGGCAAAAGGGATGCTAAAACAAGCTCAAGCAGCTCTTAATAGGGTAAAAGCTCAGTTTAAATATACAAAAGTAAAATCTCCAATTGATGGTGTTGTAACAATGAAAATGAAAAAAGTAGCTGAAATGGCGCTTCCTGGATATCCTGTAGTAGTGCTTAGCGATTTAAATGCTATTAAAGCTAAATCTTTTGTAAAAGAGAGTGATTTAAAAGCATTTAAATTAGGTATGCCAGTTGATATTTATGTACCAGCTCTTAAAAAAACGTATAAAGCTAAAGTCTCAACTATTATTCCAAGTGCAGACCCAGCAACTCATTCATTTGTAGTTAAATACTCTTTTAATAATTCAAAAGGTTTATTGCCTGGAATGTATGCAAAAGCAAAAGTTGTAGTTGGCAAGAAAGAAGCAGTACTTGTACCTTTTGGGGCTTTGACTACAAGAGAAGGAATTGTTGGTGTATTTGTTGTAGAAAATGGAGTGGCTAGATTTGTACCAGTTAAGCAAATTGCACAAGTTGGTGATTATATTGCTGTTAAAGGACTTAAAGGAGGGGAAAAAGTTATCTTATATCCTCCAGCAAATTTGGTTGATGGACAAAAAATAGAGGAGCAATAATGGAGCAATTAAAAAAATTAAGAGAGCTTATTAAGCAGAAAAAAGAGCAGTTAGAAAAGCTTAAAAATTCTGCTTGTGATATTGAAGAGCTTAAAAAGCTTGAAATTGAAATTCGTATGTTAGAAGATGAGCTTGCAAAAAAAGAAAAAGAGTTTGAAAAGCTAAAACAAGAAATTAAACAAAAAGAAGAAGAATTAGAAGAAGTTGAAGAAGAGTTAAAGTTAAATATTGCAGGTAAACTTGCAAGAGCTTTTTTAAATAACCCTTTAACTCCAGTTTTGGCTATTGTAATTTTGTTAATGGGTATAGTTGCTGTACTTTTTACTCCAAGAGAAGAAAATCCTCAAATTGATGTACCAGCAGCTAATGTAATAGTTATGTATCCAGGTGCTAGCTCTAAAGAGGTGCAAAATATAGTAGTAGAGCCTCTTGCAAGAGAGCTAAAGGCTATGACTGGCGTTAAGCATATTTATGGTATGGCAATGAATAGTGTAGGAATTGTAACTGTTAGATTTAAAATTGGTGAAGATAAAGTTAGAAGTATGTCTAAACTTTATGATAGAGTTATGCAAAATATGGATAAAATGCCAAAAGGTGTAATGCCTCCACTTGTTAAGCCTATTGATATAGATGAAGTACCAATAGTAACACTTGCACTCTCTAGTAAAAAATATAATGACTATCAGCTTTATAGAATTGCTCAAAGAATGTTAAGCCCTTTAGCAGAAGTAAAAAATGTAAGTATTGTAGGTATCAAAGGAGGGCATAAAAGGCAATTTAATATAATTGTTGACCCTCAAAAACTTGCAGCTTATCATTTGTCTTTAGGGCAAATTGCAATGGCGCTTAAAGGCGCTAATGTTGATTATCCACTAGGTGGAACTGAGAATAAAAAATACTCAATTCCAGTGGAATTTGATGGATTTATCAAATCAGTTAAAGATGTGGAAAATTTAATAGTTGCAAACTATATGGGAAGACCTATTTATGTAAAAGATATTGCAAAAGTTGAAGATGGTATAGATTTTCAGCACAAACATGAAACTTACTTTGAAGGTGGTAGAGCATTTTATACAGACCCTCTTGTAGATGGAAAAGAAGTTAAAAAATTTCCTGTAGGAGAGAAACTAAATCAAGTTACGATTTTTATCGGTAAAAAAAGAGGAAGTAATGCTGTATTTGTAGCAGAAGCGGTACTTAAAAAAGCAGAGGAGCTTAAAAAACTTTTACCAAAAGATGTTCATATTTATGTAACAAGAAATGATGGTGAAAAAGCAAATCATGCAGTAAATGAGCTTATTTATCACTTATTTATCTCTCTTGGAATTATTGTAATTTTACTTATTGTAATGCTTGGATGGAGAGAGGCTTTAATTGTTGCATTTACTGTGCCACTTATTTTATCTATTACGCTATTTATTGGAATGCTTGCAGGTCAAACAATTAATAGAATTACGTTATTTGCACTTATTTTATCTCTTGGATTATTAGTAGATAGTGCTATTATTGTTATTGAAAATATCCATAGACATTTTGAAATTGGAGACAAACCAAAAGAATATGCTGCTATTTATGCAACAAATGAGATAGGAAATCCTACAAATATTGCAACACTTGCTATTATTTTAGCGTTTTTACCAATGTTTTTTGTAAGCGGTATGATGGGTCCATATATGAGACCAATTCCGTTTAATGTCCCAGTTGCAATGATTGCTTCACTTTTTGTAGCATACGTATTTACACCATGGGCAGCGGTTAGATTTTTACCAGAGCATAAGGATAAAAAAGAGCCATTTGATATTAGAAAAACTAAAATTTACAAAATTTTTTATAAAATATTAAATCCGCTTTTAACATCAACTACTAAAAGAGTTGTATTTTTTAGTGTAATTATTTTAGCTTTGATTGTAAGTTTAGCGCTTCCTGTATTTAAAATAGTGCTTTTTAAAATGCTTCCAAGTGCAAACAAAAATACATTTAATATAACAATTGATTTGCCAAAAGGAACAAGTATTAATGTAACTAAAAAGGTAAGTGATTGTGTAGCAAGTATTTTAGAAAAAGAGCCTGAAATTCATGATTTTGAGCAATTTATTGGAATTAGTGGAGTAGTTGATTTTAATGGACTTCTTAGAGGCTCTTCTATGAAGCAGGGTGAAAACTATGGAGAAATTAGAGTAAATCTTTATCCAAAAGAAAAAGGAAGAAAAGAAAGCTCTATTCATATGGTAAGTAGGCTAAGACCTATTATTCAAGGTAAGTGCTCATTTAATGATGCAAATATTAAACTTGTAGAAGACCCTCCAGGACCACCGGTAATTGCAACTCTTTTAATGCAAGTATTTGGCGGAGATGAAAAAGGTAGACTTAAACTTGCAAATTATATAGCAGATATATACCATAAAACAAAAGGTGTTGTTGATATTGATATTATGAGAGATAAACAAATTGTAAAATATAAAATTATTCCAGATAAAGAAAAAGCAGCGCTTTTTGGTATTACAACAGAACAAATTGCTAAAGTGCTTGGAGCTGGAATTAGAGGAGCAGTTGTTAGTGTAGCACACATTCCAAGCGAAAAAGAGCAAGTTGGAATTTTTGTAAGATTTGATAAAAATGCAAGAGATTCAATTGAAGCTCTTGATAAAATCAAAATTATGTCTATGACAACTCATAAATTAATACCACTTAAAGAAGTAGTTAAAATTGTAGCAGTGCCATTTGATGGAATGATTACAAGCAAAGATTTAAGAGAAATGGTAATGGTTACTGGTGAAATGGATAATAGAGGTAGCTTATATGCGCTACTTGATATATTTAACTATTTAAGAGAAAAAGGAATTCCTGGATATAAAATAATTTATGATGGAAATCCTAGATTAAATCTAAAAGCAATTGAAGAAAAAACAGGCAAAGAGTATGATTTAATCTGGGGAGGAGAGTGGGAGCTTACATTTGATGTATTTAGAGACCTTGGAGCTGCATTTGCAGTTGCAGTAATTTTAATTTATTTACTAATGGTAGCTTATTATAAAAACTTTAGAGTACCAAGAATTGTTCTTGCAGCAGTGCCTCTTACATTTATAGGAGTGCTTCCAGGACATGCATTGATGAATTGGATTACGGAGATATTTTTAGATTCAAAAACATACTTTACTGCTACAAGTATGATAGGATTTATTGCGCTTGCAGGTATTGTTGTTAGAAACTCTTTACTTTTAATTGACTTTACAAATGATTTACTGAAAAAAGGAAGAAGTATAAATGAGGCAATTATTGAAGCAGCTGCTACTAGATTTAGACCAATTATCTTAACAGCTCTTGCAATTATTTTTGCATCATTTGTAATTGTATTAGACCCGGTATGGCAAGGGCTTGCAGTATCGTTAATTTTTGGGGTTCTTGCATCAACTTTATTATCACTTGTGGTAGTGCCAGTTCTTTACTGGAGATACTTAATTTCTAAACATAAAAAAGAAAAACATATTAAATATGGAGTTAAAGAGATTTAACTCCATTTTGATTAAATAGAAAGAGTAAAATTGATTAGTCTAAAAAAAGAGTTTTTTAAAACTTCTTTGCTTGGTTTAACAATAGGAGCTGTTGTAATAGGAATATTGTATTTATTTATTACTAAAGTAGTAATTGAAAATGAGCTTAAAAAAGCTAGGCTTGAAGCAAAAACTATTATTGCTTATAGACATTATCTTGCATTAGTTTCTCCAAAAGTAAAAGTTGTTGATACTAATTTATCTCCTTTTGCAATAACTCCTGCTTTTACTACTAATCAAGTAGCTAAGATTTTAAGAGATGAGGGTGTTTATATAAAACAAACATCTGATAGATATAGAAATATTTTAGATAAACCAAACGAATCTGAGCTTGAGGCAATAAATTTTTTTAAAACTCATAAAGATAAAGAAGAATTTTTTCAAATTCATAATGCTGATAAAAATTTTAAAGAGAAGCATCTATTTTATGCAAGAAAACTTGTAATTGAAAAATCTTGTCTTAAATGTCATGGAATTCCGGGAAAAGATGTACCTTTAATTCTTTATAAAGAGCTTACAAAATATTATGGAAATAAAGCTTTTAATTATCATCTAGGGGATGTTAGAGGAATTATTTCTATAGTATTTCCTTATGAAAAAATTTTAAAAAATATAGATAAAATTTTCTTGATTGTTATAGGGATTGGGGTTTTGTTTTTTTTAGTAGGTCTTTTTATATTTTATAAGTTAAATATGAATATTAATAAAGACATTTCAAAAGTTCTAAATCATTTCAAACTAACTCAAAAAGGCAAATATCCTATCTTTAAAGAAAAGCTTAAATTTTTAGAGTTTGCAAATTTAAAAGATGAAATTAATAAAACATTTTTAAGACTTAGGAGATATGAAGGTGAATTATATAAAGAGTTATATTTTAATAATTTAACTCTCCTTCCAAATAGAAATAAGTTTTTGGATTTAATAAAAGATAAAAAGTATGTAATTGCTCTTTTAAATATCGATAAATTTAAGGATATAAATTTTTATTTTGGAGTAGATATTGCTAATAAATTAATATTAGAAGTTTCAAAAAGATTAAAAAATTTAAAAAAGAAATATAATTTTAAATTATTTCATATAAATATTGATGAATTTGCTTTATTATTTAATAATATAGATGAAAATACTCTAAGAGAAGAGATAAAAGAAATTTTAAAAGAGCTAGAAAAACCATATAACATAGATGGAAATGAAATAATCATAAGATTTAGAGCTGGAATTAGTTTTAAGAAAAAAGATTATATAAGAGCTAATATAGCTCTTGATATGGCAAAAGAATTAAAAAAAGATATTTTATTTGGCAAAGAAATAGAAGGTTTAGGAAAATATAAAGAGCATCTGCAATGGCTTAGAAAATTAAAATGGGCACTTGAAAATGATAGAATTATTCCTTTTTATCAGCCAATAGTAGATGCTAATGGCAAAATGGTAAAATATGAAGCATTAGTTAGGCTTATTGATGAAAATGGTAGAGTTGTTAGTCCTTTTTTCTTTTTAGATGTAGCTAAAAAATCTAGAATGTATTTAGAAATAACAAAAAGAGTTATAGATAAAGCTATTGAAAAAATAAAAGAAAAAAATGTAGCAATTTCTATTAACTTAACTTTAGAAGATATTAATGATGAAGATATGAGGAAATTTATATTTGAAAAAATATCTTCTATTAAGGATAAAACTCTTTTAACTTTTGAGATAGTTGAGAGTGAAGATGTTGGAGAAAATAAAAAAGTTAAAGAATTTTTAAGAAAAATTAAAAGTTTAGGCTCTTTAATTTATATTGATGATTTTGGAAGCGGGTATTCTAATTTTGATTATTTGATTAAGTTAAATCCAGATGGGGTTAAAATAGATGGAAGTATTATAAAAAATATTTTAACTGATAAAAATAATGAGATAATAACAAAGACAATTATTTCTTTTGCAAAAGAGATGAATATAAAAACAATAGCAGAATATGTGGAAAATAAAGAGATTTTTGATAAGTTAAAAAATTTAGGAGTTGATTATTTCCAAGGATATTATTTCTCAGCTCCAAAAGAAGATATTTAAGGAGAAAAAATGAAAATAGTTGTAGCTAGTGGCAACAAAGGTAAAATAAAAGAAATACAAAGTATTTTAAAAGATTATGAAATCATACCTTATACAGAATTGATTGCTCCTATTGAAATAGAAGAAAATGGAAGCAGTTTTAAGGAAAATGCTATTATTAAAGCAAAAGCAGTATATGAAAAATTACCTCAATATTTGGTTATTGCAGATGATAGTGGTATTAGTGTTCCAGCTTTAAATAATGAGCCAGGTATTTTTTCTGCACGATATGCTGGTATTAACGCTAGTGATAAAGACAATTTAAATAAACTTATTAATGAGCTAAAAAAAAGAAATATAAAAAAAACACCTGCTTTTTATACCGCTGCTATTGCTATAGCATCACCTTATGGTGTTTTTACAACACATGGATTTATGAGGGGAGAAGTTATTGATGAGGCAAGAGGGGATAAAGGTTTTGGTTATGACCCTATGTTTATTCCAAAAGGATTTGATAAAACATTAGGTGAGCTTGATGAAGAAGTAAAACAAAAAATATCTCATAGAGTAAAAGCTTTAGAGTTAGCAAAAAAGATTATAAAAGTTTTATAATCTTTTATATTTTATAAAAATTACTATAGTTGTTTTAGGTGGTATTTTGTTTATTTGAACATCATAAAATCTTTTAAGTTTGTTTTGACTTACGATTTTAACATTGTATTTATCTATCTCAGGAGTAAAGTTTATTATTTTAATAGTTGGAGTATATATTCTAAAAGTTAAATTTTTCACTTCTTGATTATTGTTATTGCTTATATTAAGTGTTATTATATTAGAGCTAGCAGAGTAATCGTATGAAATGTTTTGAGCTAATAATGCTTTTGTAGCAATATCTTTTCCTTTCATAGGGTAGAAATATTTATTTTGTAAATATTTAAAATATTTCTCTAATACAGAAATATTTGTTTTATAAGCGAGTAAATGCGTGTGTACGCTTAGAGTATATACTCCATTTAATGCAGTTACAAAATTGTTTTCTAAAATTATGTTATGAAATATTTGAGATTTATTAAAATCTGTATCAATTAAATATGTATAATCATCTGTACCATGTCTTGGGATAGTAATAATTCCATATTTCTTTGTAAAAGGTAATAAAAAAGGTTTTGGTTTTTCCATTACATAAATGTATCCAGCTTCTTTAAGCATTTTTTCTATTCTATCATCTATTTCTTCTCTTGGTGGTCTAAAGCCATATATTTTTCTTCCAGTGATTTTTTCAAGTAATTTTTTTGAATAAATTATCTCTTGTTTTAATACCTCAATAGGAGCTCCTAAAATTTTACTATGAGAATAGCTATGAGAGCCAATTTCACAATTTTTAAATTGAGCAATTGCTTTTGTAATATTTTCATATTTTTTTGCAAGTTTTGCTACGGCAAAAAGAGTAACATCTATATTATATTCATTTGCTAATTTAGCAAAATTATATCCATAAGGATATTTATATTCTGTATCTTCTGATATAAAAACTGCATTTGGTTTATCTAAAAAAGGATAAGAAGATATTGAGATTAAATTATTTGAATATGAAGCAATATTACTAAAGATTTTTTTGAATTCTTTATCATTCATATCTAAAAATACATAAGCAGGGAATGAAAAATAAAACCATTTACCTTTTCCATAAAATCCATGCCATGCAATCCCATCATCATATATTGATAAATTATGATTTTGAATTTGAGGCGATGATGTTACAGACCAGTTTGTTAAGACAATATCTGGAATAAAATTAGAATGAAAAATTGGCAAAGAATCATAAATTACCAAATCTTCTCTTGTAGGATTATCTGACATATTAAGAGGAGATATTCTTTTATGAATATAAAAAATTGCTTTATTTTTAGGAATTGCTTCTATTTTTTTCTTTAAATTTGTAATCTCTTCTATAGTTTTTGCGTTTAAAAAATGTTGATTTTCATCAAAGTATCCAAATCTAAAATTAAATACGAATGTCCCACCTTTTGCTAGAAAATTTTTTATTTCATTTTTTGCGAATGTAGATATAGCATATGTATCAGGCGATATTAAAATATCGTTTTTATTTAAAAATATTAAATCTTTTTCTGAAATTATTTTGTAATTAAAGCCATTTTGTTTAAGTCTTAAAGCCAATTTTACTATGTCGTTTTTATATTTTTGAGGATTTAAATTTTTCAGTTTTAAAATATTTAATGTATTATTAGATAATAATATTTTAAATGTCGGTCTTTCATTATTTAAATAAACGCTAAAATTAATATTTGGCATTAATTGATAAATAACAAAACCACTTAAAATAGCCAATAAAAAAATAAATATAAAGACTAAAAGTGTCTTTAATTTATTCAAAAAATACATATTTACCACCAACCTCATCTAATACATCTTTATAAATTAATTTTTTTGCTAATTTTGTTTTATGTTTTTCTCTTGCTTTATATAGGAAATACGCAATAATTCCAAAAACTAATGTAATTATTGTAATAATTAATATAATAAGTGCTAGAAATGCTAATAAGTTCATAATCTACCTTTCCTTTCTAATTTTCCCCATTCCATTTTTATACCAAACCACTCTTCTATAGTAGAGAATATTTTAACTAAATTTATGAATTGTATAAAGAACAATCTATAAAATATTGCATAAAATACTATAGATAAACTTTCATTTGTAATAAGTACACAATAAAGAGCACCTGCAACATCTAATATTGTAAATAAACTCCACCAATAAAAAATTAAAAGAGAAATTCCTGTAGTAATAGCTAAATATAGTATAAATACATTGACCCAAAAATCCATAAAAGGCCAAAATACTGCTTCAAATAGCATATACCACATAGTAAAAGATGCTGCCATATTATCTTTAAAATTCCATAAAAGTTTTTTATGTTTTCTTATTGCTTGAAGTATACCTCTTGTCCATCTATATCTTTGTTTGATTAAGTCAAATATATTTTCAGGGGCTTCTGTTTTTGCAATAGCTTCTGATTCAAAATCTATTTTATATCCATGAGCAATAAGTTTTAATGTAACATCACAATCTTCTGCAAATGTATCATCATCATAAAGTCCTACGTCATAAAGTGCTTTTTTTCTAAACATACCAATAGGACCTGGAATAATATTTACAAGTTTTAAAAATGCTTGACCATTTCTTACCATATTTAGCCCTTCAATATATTCAAGGGCTTGAAGTTTCGTGATAATATTATTTTGATTACTTACAAATACAGAGCCTGCAACAGCAGCTATTTCTGGGTCTTCAAAATATACTGCCATTAATTCTACAGCATCTTTTTGCAATTTTGAATCTGCATCAACTACCATTATAAGCTCACCGCTAGCTCTTTTGATTCCATAATTAATAGCTTTTGCTTTTCCTTCATTTGACTTTTTATATAGTTTTACAAAAGGAAGATAAGTATATTTTTGTACTACTAAAGATGTATTATCAGTACTTCCATCATCTACAACTATAAGTTCTATATTTTTATAAGTTTGATTTATAATAGATTGTATCGATTTTTCAATTACTTTTTCTTCATTATAAGCTGGGATTATTACAGATACTTTTTTGTTTGTAGTTTTTTTAGTCTCTTCGGTAGCTTTAATTGTTGTTTTTAATATAGAAAAAAATAACAACACCATATATCTTAATATCACAAGAGTAATAAAAATTAGAATAATTCCAATGCCTACTTTTATAACTATATTATTAATAATATAAAAAGTATTGTAATACTCAATAAGCACAAACGACAATAATAAAATAAGTAATATTGATAGAGAAATTATAAAAAATGTTTTTACCATAGTTTCTCCATATCTAAGCTACATTCGTAGCTTCTATAATTACTTGCAGTTTTAATAGGAGAAGTATTGCTATATTCGCATTTAGCATTAAATTCAAAATTTTTAATATTTTTATTTGCATTTATGCCTAGTTTATATAAAAAAGATTTATCCCATATGCTATAACCTATAGCGCCTTTTAGCATTAAGCTTATTAATTTATTATCCGGATAAAATTTTATTCCTATTAAATTAGCATCTGTTTTATCAGGAGAGTAATAACATTTTGTTTGTTTTGTATTGAATTGATACCATCCAGAAAAATATATAGCGTATGGATTATTATAAAAGTAATTGCTATAAAAATCATAATCAATTTGAGGAGTTATTGCTATATTGCTATCATCTATATACTCTCCTGCAATTGAATACCATAATCCTTTAATTTTGTCTAATTGTATAAATCTGCTAGCTTCTAATTTAGCCCTTTTATGATTTAAAGAGCATATAGTTTTTCTTGAATACACTAAATTTTCATAATTTATATTTATAGTATGATTTAAATATTTAGTTTTAAAATCTACATAAGGATTGATTGTTTTTCCTGCATTATCTCTTCCTAAAATTATTTGAAATTTAGGAGTTTGATAAACTGCACCTATTATATTGCCTTTATCTTTTTTATTGTTATCATTTAATTTGTATATTCGAGAAAAAACGCCTATATAATTATCGTTAATATTTTTTAAAAGGCTTCCTTCGATATGGTTATAGTGTATTTTTTGATTGTCGTGAAAATGATAAAGAGATAAATTAAATTTATAAGAAGGGTTTTTGTTTATTGAGTTTATTGTTGTATTGTTTTGCTCTATGTAAGTTTTTTTTAGTTGGATTAAATCCAAGTTTTTTTGTATTTTAGTTAAGTTACTTTCTCTTTTTATATTTTTTTCTGCAAGTATTATTTTGTTATTTTTTTGATTAATGGCATCTTTTAAAGGAATAAAATCTTCTTTTTTATTTATTTGGCTTAAATTTTGTTTTATTAAAAATATTAGTGATTTTTCTGGGTTGTTTGGATTATATTCTCCCGGATACCATTTTTCTTTTATGATTTTGCATTTTTCATTATCACATTTTATCCATAAAATTTTATAACCTTTATCTTTTTTAACAGTAGATGCATATACTTGATAAAACTTAACTTTGTATATATTTCCTTTTTTTTCTAATAAAATTGGGTCATAAATACCTACACTAATAAATCCTGCTTTTTTGAAGATATTTTGTTTTTTTAATCTCCAATATAAATTATCTCTTATTTTTTTATCATAAAATGATGCATATTTATCAAAATCCATACTCTCCCATGCTTTTTTCCATTCGTTTAAGAAGTGTTTTATTTTTTCAGGAAGTGGTTTTGGAACTTCTTTTAATAGTTTTTCATAAATTTTTTTTGCTTCTTTTATTTTTCCTGATTTTTGAAGACAGTATGCATAATGATATTCTAAAATAGGGTCTTTTTTCTCCCATAATAAATTATAAAATTCACCGGCTGCTTGTTTGTATTTTCCATCAAATTCTAATGCATATGCATATTTTTCTCTTACTTTGCTATCTGTTGGTTTAATGAATAAATATTCTTTATAATATTCAATCGCTGTTGGATAAAATCCTGCAAAATAGCTTCTATCTCCGTACACTAAGAGTTTTTGAGCTTTATTATTAAAATATTTTTCTATAACTGATTGATTTTCTGAATAGATAAATCTTGGATTTACTTTTAGTATTTTTGCTTTTAATTCAATGGCAGGTTTAAATTTTGGATATTTATTTAAGATTTTATTTAAAATATCTAATGCTTCTTTGTTAAATCCATTCCAATAATATCTTTTTGCAAGCTCTAAATAAGCCTCAGGCGTGTTTTTTATAGCAGCATAATATTCCCAATATGAAAATCCTTTATAAAATTCTTTTAATTGAAGATAAATATCTCCTAAAGTTTTGTATAGCTCTATTTTATCAGGGTTATTTTTCAAATAAATTTCATAATATTTTGCTGCTTTAGCGTAATTTTTATCTGCATAATATAAGTCTGCTAGTTTTAACACATACTCCATATTGTTAGGATTATCTTTTACTAAAGAGAGATATTTTCTAATTAATGGTTTGATATTACCATTTAATATCATTAAAGCTTCTTTTACTTCATTATCATTAGGGTTTATTTTGTGAAGTTTTTTAAATATTTTTTTTGCTTCTTTTTTATGCCCTTGCCACATATGAATAAAACCTATCATTTTTAAGGCTTCATATTTTTGTTTTTCATTTCCATTTTCATAAACATCACTTAAGAATATTAAAGCTTTTTTATAAAGCCCATTCCATGCAAGGATTTTTCCATATAAGAGTTTAGCTTGATAATTATTAGAATTGATATACTTATCAAGTATTTGACTTGCTTTAGCTGTCTCTCCATTCCATGTATAAAGTTTTGCTAAAAATATATTAGCTTGCATATCATCTGGGTGGGAATTAACATAATCTTGAGCAATTTTTATTGCTTCTTGAGGATTTAAGTCATATAAAGCGATAACTAGCTTTTTGAGATTATCAAAATTAGGATTATTTTGGTAATTTTCTTTTAATAAATTTATATATTTGTAAATTTGTTTGTTAATTAGTTTTAGATAATGGTTATATTCTTTTTTTGATAATTTATATTTTAGCGAATAAAGTATTTTTTTAGCACTTAATGCATCACCTAATTGTATATAAGTTTGAATAAGTTTTATTCCATATTCTTTATTTCCTGTAGCATTGTATAATATCTTAAATAGTCTATTGGCTTTTATTATATTGCCTTTGTAGAAATAATCATATGCTTTTATCTCTAAAACATCTAAATCTTTTGAGTTTAAGTTGCTTAATAATTTTAATGATAAGTCATATTTTCCTTCCCACATAGCTACTCTTGCTACTTTTATCAAAGTAGAAGGTTTTAAAATAGGATGATATTTTGTATAAAAGTCAATTATTTCTTTATATTTTTGCTCTTTGTATAATTTATTTATATAATTATCAATATCTCCATATTGCTCTTCTAATTGTTTATTTATCAAAAATTTATTTAATCTCTCTTTTAAAAGAAGCGCTTTTTTGTTTTTTGGCTCAATTTTTAAAACTTCATTAATTAATTGTTGAGCTTTTGAGTAGTTTTTATTATCTAAATAATACTTTGCTAATACTAATCGATTTTTTATATCTAGTTTATTTTGTTGTATTTTTTGTGTTAGCTCTTTTACATCTAAATCGATTGAAGAAGCAAATGATATAGCTATTAATGTAGGAAATAGTATAATTTTTTTTAGCATTTTCCATCCCATTCGATTACTTCTGTTAGTTTATACTCTGAGAGCTGTAATTTTTTTTCTAATCTTTTTTTAAACATCTCTTTTGTTACATCTATTAAGCATAATGATAACATATTTGATTTTTCATCAATATATATAATATCATGATTTCTTAAACGTTTTATTATCTCTTTGTTGAATTTGTTAGTTTTGACGATTGAGAAATATATTCTTTCATTAAATAGTATTGAGATAGATTTGCAAAAGTTTTCATAACTTGGAGCAAATTTTTGAGGAGGCAGAAGTTTTATTTTTGTTGAATAAAAGAAATTGTTTGTTAATTTTTCTATAGTTAAAATATACTCTTCTAAATTAAAGTTTTTATCAAATACTTCATAGCATCTTGATTGGGTTGCATCTATTTTATCTTCTGCTCTTATATAATCTTTATTTGCAATAAATATAACTTCACTATTAGGTGAAGTTTGTTTTACAAGAGAGCATATGTTAAAGTGAGGATTAGTATCAATATCTTTATATATTACAACATCTGGATTATGCTCTAATTTGTTTATTAATTCATTTAAGTTAGAAGCAAATTCAATTTCAAAATATTCTCCAAAAATATATTTATTTAAAAGTTTAAATCTTTTATCTTCTGTTATAACTAATATTTTTCTTTTTATTTTATTATTATTGCGATTTGTATCGTTGCAATTATTTATACTCTCTTGTGAATTTTGAGTTGCTGGAATTAGCATAAGTTGTTTATTGTAGATAAAAAAGTAAGAAGTATGTGTTACAGGATATAAAGAGTGTTTTACATTAATTTTACGTTTGTTATTGTCTTTTTGCATTAAAAGAGATATGTCTGTATAGTTTTCTAAAAAGCTGGTAATAAAATGTTTTACATTAGATGTAATAAATACTTGTTTACCGTGTTTTGTTACAGCAATTTCAATAAATTTTTCTAGAAAAATTCTTGCTAAGTCATATTCACCTTCTACAAACATTAATCCTGGTCTATGAAGTATTACAGCATCACAATTTGTCTCTTGTATGATTCTGTCTATATCTTCATAAATAAAATCAAATCCATAAGCAGATTTGATATCTATCCAGTCTTCTTTTAAACAAAGTAACTCTGAATTGTCTATTAATCTATTTATATTTGGGTCGTTTAAATTTTTGATTGCACTTAATCTTTTAATCATTAATTTTTTAGGAATAGATGAGATTATAGTTATTTTTTCGATTTTTTCGTTTTGTGCGTATGCGTATAGTGCAAATGTAAGCTTTCCTAATTTACTATCTCCTTCAATTAAGGAAACATCTGCTTTTTTTATTATATCAATGAGTTCCATTTATAATCCCCTTTTTTAATTCTGTAGGTAGTGATAATAATCTTAAAGCTTCTTTATTATTAGGGTCTTTTTCTAATATTTGGTATAAATATTTATTTGCTAATTTATAATTTTTTAGTTTATAATAAGCTTTTGCAAGAAGTAATTTTTCTTGAGTGTTTTTTGGCGGTTTTAATATATTAATTACTTCTTTATATTTGTGATTTGCAAAAAATATTTTAGCTTTTAATAAATTATCACTACCTCCTATCCTTTCTCCTTTTTTTAAGTAATATAGCGCTTTTTTGTAATTTTTTAATTCGGTGAGTATTTTACCATATAAATAGTAAGGTTTGGAAGATGTATCGTTTATTGTATTTATACTTTTGTTTATATAAAATAAAGCTTGTTTTATTTTATGTTGTTTATAATATGATAGAGCTTTATAATAGTTATTTAGTGATATGAATTTTTTAATTGTAGGCAATGAATAAAGCTCATTATGTCTAGCTTTTATATTTATATACCATTCTCCATCAGGAAGAGAAGGTGAAATTTGATTTTTAGATATTAAATATGAATATATAGGAGGGTTTGAGAAATTTTTATCTTTTGAAATTAAAATTTTAAATTCTTTATATGGGCTTTTCCATGAAATAGTTAATTTAGGCTCTGTTTGTATTTTTATATCTGATACTTTTTTAGGAAGAGGCAATTTTTGTATAGTTTTTGCAACAATTAAACCTTCATTTTTAGCAACCACTATATTTTTGCTTTTAATCTCCCCATTAAATACACTAACTGCAGTTTTGTTTTTTGCTATAGTTTCAAATTGTGTTCCTAAGTTTGTAAAAGTAGTATTAGGAGTTATAATTTTTATTTTATTACCATTTGTAGCAACTTCTATATCAGATTTTTTTGCAATAATTTCATTTCTTGTACGAGTATTAAAGATATTTTTATATGCAATTATTTTCAATTCATCATTTCTATTTGCTCTTGCTATTATTCCGCTTTCAAATTTAATAATTTTTAGATTATCAGTAACTTCTATTTTTATTTTTTGAGGAATTAGACAATAAAAATAATCTATTACAAAAAATGCAATAATTAATACAGCAGCAAATGCGCTTGCTAATATTTTTAATTTTATTTTTTTACTAACTTTTGGAAGATATATATAAAATATTGTCCCTACATTCTCTTCTGATTCAAAATATATTTTGCCTCCAAAACTCTCTATTACAATTTTTGCAAAATTAAGCCCAATTCCTGTTCCGTAAATATTGTCTTTTGTATAGTATTTGCTAAAAATTTTCTCTTTTTCTTTTATTCCAATTCCAGTATCTCTTATGATTAAAAGATAGCCTCTTTTTAATATTTCAACTTTAATAATTAAAGAGCCATTTTCTTTGTTGTATTTTATAGCGTTGTGAATTACATTTAATAAAGCTTTTTTTAGCCATTCTCTATTTGTTTTTATTTTTAATTTTTTATCTGGAAGTTGCAAATCTACTTTAATGTTTTTTATTGTTATTTCATTATCAAGCTCTTGTATTATTTCATAAATTAGTTCATCTAAAAAAAAAGAGGAGTGTTTTAAAAATCTTGTGTTTTGATATTGCTCTAAGTTAAAATATTCATTTATTAAATCTAAACTATCTTCTATATTTCTTTGAATTTTAGGGAGTAATTCGTTTAGTTTAAATGGTTTTTGTTTTAGAATAGTTAAACTTAGCTTAACTCCTAATAACTTATTTTTTAAATCATGAAGAAAAATTTTAGCTAAATTTGTTACATTTTTTTTGAAAATCGCCTCCCCTTTTTATAAAAATCTAGACGAATATTTTAATCTATAAAAATGACATTAAGATGACGTAAGTTTATATCCTAAATATCTTTTTGATTCAATTAAATCTTTTCCTATTTTTTTTCTAAGTCTCTTTACAAGAGCTGCAAGTGTATTTGGTAAGATTGGCTCATTCCAGACTTTATTTTCTATCTCTTTAAAAGATACATATGAGTCTTTTTTTTCAATTAGTAATTCCAAAAATTTAGCTTCTTTTGCGCTTAATTCAATCGTTTTTCCATCTACAATTAAAGATTTTTGTGCAGGAGAGTAATAAATATTATCGCTTAATTTTATATTTCTTTTTTTGGTAAATCTGTTGATTCTAATTAATAATTCTTCAAATTCAAATGGTTTTTTTAAAAAATCTACAGCTCCAAGCTCAAACGATTTTTTTATATTTTCAATATGTCCCATTCCAGAAATTACTATTAGTAATGAGTTTTCTATTAATTTTGGACGTTTGCTAATTTCGTTTAATAAGTTCCCATCTGGTAGATTTATATCTCCAATTATTACATCAAAATGAGTATCATTTGTTAAAAATTCTTTAATAGATTTGAAGCTTTTTACTTCATATTCGGTTGATAATAGCTCAGTTAATGTATCTCTTATTAAGTTTTCATCTTCAATGATAGCAATTTTCAAATACGTCCTTTTTAATGTAAATTATAATAAAATTTTACTAGAGATGGCACATGCTGCGCTTTCACTTCTTAGTATAAAACCTTTTAATTTTACTTTATTTTTAAAAAATTTTCTTTCTCTTTTGCTAAATCCTCCTTCTGCTCCTATTAAAAATGGCATATTATACTCTTTTTGGCATTGTATCTCTTCCCCATCAAAATCAACTGCTATAAAATCCTTATATTTTTCAAAAAATTCTTCTGAAGAGTTTATTATTTCTATTTGCATTAAATCGCTTCTGCCACATTGTTGGTTTGAATTGATTAAAATTTTTTTTATTCTATCAAGTTTTAGCTTGAAATTTTTTTGAGAAAAATCGCAATAAATAAAACTTATCTTACTAACTCCTATCTCATTTAGAGTAGGTAGAGTTTTTTCTATGTTTTTTGGCTCAATTATACACCATCCAAGATGAAAAAATTTTTCAGGTTTATTTGGTTTTAGCTCTTTTTTATCTAAAGTTAAAATAGCTTCTTTTTTGTTAATAGATTGAATTTTGTAATAATACAAATAATCATCTTTTAAGTTTCTAATTTTTACTATTTCATCTTTTTTAACTCTTCTTACTTTAAAAAGATATTTATGCTCTTCTCCTGTTAAAGTAATAGTAGTATTTGTATCAGGATAATATAAAAACTGCATTTTTTACCTTTTTTTGATAAAATTATATAAAAAGGAGAGTGATTGATAAAAAATATAACAGACTTTTTGAAAAATCCTAAAAAAAGTAAGATTTACAAGTTTTTAAATGTTAGCGATGAAGAGATAAAAATCCTTCAATATCTGCTTGATAAATATTTAGAAGGAAAAGAAGATATAAATGTTAAAGAGATTATAAGTGAAATTTTTAAAGCAGATAAACTCTCAAGCCTTGAATATACTAAATTTATAAAACATTTAATTGATGAAGGATGGGTTGTAAATTCTTCTTTTAGTGTAAAAGTGCCTGAAATTAGTATATTAGAGCTTTATAATTCTACAATTTCTCTATCAGTTTCGTTTTTGAAACTTTTAGAAAAAGGCTCTCTTGATTTAATGGTTTTAGATAAAAAGCCTTATGAAGATTATTTAGAATATCTTCAAGACCAGTTTTTAAGAGTAGAGATATATGAGCAACTAGCTTCTTTAAAAAACAACTATTCAAATGAATCTTCTTCTATTAAAAGACTTCAAAGCAAGCTTAAATTAATTGAAAATAATATTAAAGACAGAATTGAGCAAACTAAAATAGACTTACCAGTACTTAATTTTATAAAAGAGTATGAATTAAATGAAAAAGAAGAGATTATTTTTTTAGCTTTGCTTAAAGAAGAGTATACCTCTTCAAATGAAAATAAAAGAGAGATGAATTATCTTTTAAATTTAGTAAGCACAGATGAAATAGATAGAATTAAAAATAGAAGTCTTTTAGATGATAATGCAAAGCTTCTTAGTGAGGGTATTTTAGATTATGATGAGATTTTTGGCTCGTTTGGAGGATATACAAAAATTTTTTTTATAAGAGAAGAGATTTTAAATGAATTAATTCATCCAAGGAAAAAACATAAAATAGAGCATATTATAAAAGATACAATTTTTGATTTGATTGATTCTAATAAAAGCTTAAAAGATGTGGTTTTGCCAAAGAGCACAAAAGATATGATAAATGCTTTGCTTAAACAAACTGATAAAAAAGTTATAAAAAGATTAAAAAGCTGGGGAATTAAAACAGATAATGATGTTAGTGCCAAGATTATATTTTATGGTCCCCCAGGTACTGGCAAAACATTAACTGCAATAGCAATTGCTAATGAGCTTAAAAAGCCTATATTAAGTCTTGATGCTAGTAAGATTTTGTCTATGTATGTAGGTGAGAGTGAAAAAAATGTAAGAAGAATATTTGATGAATATACAGAAATTTCAGAAAAATTAAAATTAAAACCTGTTTTGTTACTAAATGAAGCAGACCAGTTTCTCTCAACTAGAACTACTGCAAGTTTTTCTAGTGCAGATAAAATGCACAATCAGATGCAAAATATCTTTTTAGAGCAGCTTGAGAGATTTGATGGAGTATTAATTGCTACTACTAATTTATTAGAGACTATAGATAATGCTTTTTCTAGAAGATTTGATAAAAAAATTAAATTTCAAAAGCCTTCTTTTAAGGATAGAGTTAAGTTATGGAAAATGAAACTTCCTAAAAACGCAGAATTTGAAGAAAAGTTTGATATAAAACAATTAGCAAAATATGAGCTAACTCCAGCACAAATTGAGCTTGTTATTAAAAATACTGCTTTGCAAGTTGCTATGAGAGATAATCCTGTTTTTAAGATGGAAGATTTTATAAATGAGATACAAAAAGAGATGCAAAATGCGTTTGATAATGAAAAAGAAGTTGGTTTTAAATTATAGTATTACAAATCGTAACACATTAATTAGAAATTAAAAAATAGGACAAAATTTATTATAATTTTTACTTATAATACGCTATATTAAAATTAGTCATTTTGATATTTTTGCTAATATTTTAAAAAAGGAGAGTGTTATGGAAATTATTTTAGTATATGCCGCTGGTATACTAGCAGGTGTATTGCTTTTGTATTTTTTAGGTATTATAGTAGCACCTTATAATCCAGGTGAAATTAAAAATGACCATTTTGAATGTGGGCTTCCGCCAAGCTCTGAAGTACCAATGAAAGCAAATTTTAATTATTTTATTTTTGCGATTGCTTTTATTGTATTTGATATGGCAGGATTATTTTTTAGTTTATTTGTTTTTGCAGATAATCCTACAGCTTTACATTGGGCAATGATGTTTGGGTTGTTATTATTTGCGGCAATTACTATTAGTATGAAGGAGTATAGAAATGCTAAAGGTACTTGATTTTTTTAACTATGCAAGGAGTAAATCTCCATGGATTGTTCATTTTTGTAGTGGATGTTGCTCTCTTGAAATGCTAGCAGCAATGGGTCCTAGATATGATTGGGAGAGATATGGATATATGATGACACCAACTCCAAGACAAGCTGATATTATTTTTATTACAGGGCTTGTAAGTAAAAAAATTCTTCCAGCACTTCTTAGAACTTATGAGCAAATGCCAGAGCCTAGATATGTAGTGGCAATTGGAGCTTGTGCATATGATGGAGGACCTTATAATGAGTCTCCATCTGTTATAAAAAATATGACTGAAATATTGCCAGCTGATGTATTTGTTGCTGGATGTCCTCCAAAACCTGAAGCAATTGTTGCAGGACTAGAAGAGCTTAAAGAAAAAATAAAAAGAGGCGAGCCGAGTGCATCTAGCCAAGGCGGTCTTTGGAAACAAATGAAATTTTAAGGGATGGGCATGGAGAGAATAAAAGAAGTTTTAAATAATTTTGATATGGAGTATGTTGAAGATTATAAACCTACTTGGGTTAAAGCAAAACTTAAAAATAAAGATGATATTACAAAAGTAGTTAAAGCTTTAAAAGAAGTAGGTATTAGAAGTTGCTCTACAGTGTCTCCTACTGATTTTCCTGAAGAAAATAGAATGGAGATTAATTATTTTCTAGAAGATATTGTTAATAAAAAAAATGTATGGCTAAAAGTGGATATTGATAGAGATTTAGACAAATGCGAGATTGATTCAATAACTCCTATTTTAGAAAGTGCAGATTATCATGAGCTTGAGAGTTATTCAACTTTTGGAGTAAAATTCAAAGGGCATCCAAATTTAAGATACTTTTTAATAAGTAGAGATTATTATGGTAAATTTCCATTTAGAAAAGATTTTGATTGGGAAGAGCATGAGAAGCATTTAATTGAAAATGTAAATGCAATTGCAGAAGAGTTTTTTGAAGAGTATGAGGAAAATGAAAAAACAGTAGGTCATGAAGATAGTAGAACTGTGCTTCACTGGGGACCAACTCATCCAGCAAGTGGACCTATTAGACTTAAAGTTTATACAAATGGTGAAAATATTGAAAAAGTAGAGCCTGATATAGGGTATGTTTGGAGGGCTTTAGAGAAATTATCTGAGAGAAAAGATTTTATTGGGACTATTGTAGCAGTTGAGAGAGTTTGTTTTATGGATAATACAAATCCAATGATTTGTTACGCTCAAGCAGTTGAAGAGATTGCAGGAAAAGAAATAACTCCGTTTGCAAAATATATGAGAGTTATTTTAGGAGAGCTTGGAAGGACTGTTAGCCACTTAATTTCTATGGGTGGATTTTTTGGTACAATGGGACTTCAAACTTTCTTAATGTGGTGTTTGGATGTAAGAGAATATTTTCTTGATGCATTAGAAGATTACTCTGGAGCTAGAATTGCAACAGCATGTATAGAGCCAGGTGGTGTTAGATATCCTCTTAATGATTATAAAGCGTGGTTTGAAGAGATTAATAAAGCAATTGAAAAATGGGAAAAAACAAAACCAGACATTGAAGATATTTTCTTAAAAAACCCTCTTATGACAACAAGAGCAAAAAATAAAGGTATTTTTTCTCATGAAGATGTTATAGATAATTATCTTCAAGGACCAATTGCAAGAGCTAGTGGAGTAAAAACTGATGTAAGAATTGATGAGCCTTATGCTGCTTATGGTGAGCTTAAGATGGATTATGTAACTTGTGAAAATGGAGATGCAAGAGATAGACTTGAAATTATTTATAAAGAGATTAATCAATCAATTGATTTGATTAAACAAGCTATGGTTAAGATTGAAGAAGGAATTGAAAAAGGTGAGATGGACCCTAAAAAAGACCATTTAGTAAAAATGCCGCGCCGTATGCCAGCAGGTGAAGCTGTAAGTAGAGTAGAATGGGCAAGGGGAGAGATGCTTATGCATCTTGTAACTACAGAAAAATCAACAAATCCATATAGACTTAAAATAAAAGCACCTAGTGTAAATCATACTAGAATGCTTGAGAAATTAATACCAGGTCATAGCCTATCAGATATTCCGCTACTATATGGTAGTATGCATATCTGTCAGGGTGACTTAGATAGATAGGAGGCGAGAATGAGTGTATGGGAAATGTTATTTTATATATTAGTTTTTCCGGGCTTACTTTTCTTACTTGCTTGGACATTTTTTGTATTCTATTTTGCAAGAAAAACGCTTGCTTATATTCATAAAAGGGTAGGACCTCATTATAATGGTCCAGCAGGGACTCTTCAAACTGTTTGGGATGTTTTTAAACTTTTAACAAAAGAGTCAATTACTCCAAAAAGTGCTGACCCGTATTTATTTAATATCATTCCAATTATTACACCACTTGTAGCAGCGTTGCCTGTGATATTAATTCCTTGGTCTCCGGCAATTAATGGAGGTAGACCTATTCTTGATACAGATTATGGTGTATTAGGTCTTGTTGTATTAATTGGAGTTGAGCCATTTTTACTTTTCCTTACAGGTTTTGGAAGTCATAATAAATATTCATTCCTTGGTGGTATGAGAATATTAGCTCAAATGATTTCAATGGAAGCTCCATTTTTCCTTGCGGCACTTTCACCAGCTCTTTTATTTGGAACAATGAATCTTTATGAAATTATGTATTCAAATAATTGGCTAACAACTCTTATTTTGCTTCCGGGTGCAATTATATTTATTATTACAATGCTTGGGATTTTGGAGCAACCTCCATTTAATATTCCAGATGCTGAGCAAGAAATTGTATATGGGTTTTATACAGAGTATGCAGGTACAAATTATACACTTCTTAAATTTGCAGAATTTACAGAAATTTTAGTAGTTTCTGCAGCAGCTGTTACGCTTTTCTTTGGAGGATATAGAGGATTATTTTTTGATAGTTTCTGGTGGCTATTTTTAAAAATTGCAATTCTTGCGCTTATAATGGTAGCTATTAGAGCTTCTAACCCTAGACTTAGACTTGATCAGATGCTTAAATTTACATGGAGTTGGTTAACTCCACTTGCAATTTTAAATCTTGTTTGGGTTATTTTTGCAAAATTATATATTTTAGGAGTATAAGATGTTATTTGAGATTTCAGAAAAGATGATTAGAGTTTTAAAAGCTTTTACTGAGCCTAGGATTGCTACAAAAGATATAGTAAAAGAGCCAGCTCATAAGTCTCCTATTTTTAGAGGAAGACATGAAATTAAATGGGATGTATGTATTGGATGTGATGCATGTAATAAAATATGTCCTGTTGATGCAATTAAAATGAAACCATTACCACTTAAAAAACCAAATAAAGTACCTGAAGTGAATTTGGCTATTTGTATTTTTTGTGGGCTTTGTGAAGATGTATGCCCTACAAAACCAAAAGCCATTAAACTATCAGGTGGGGATATAGAAATGATTACAGAAGGTACTCCTGAAGCGTTAGAGAATTTTTGGGTAAGAGTTGAGATTCCAGAGGAGTGGATTGAGAAAAAGAAAAAAGAAGAAGAAGAAAAAGCAAGAAAAAAAGCTGAAATGATGGCTAAGAAAAAGGCTGAAGCAGAAGCTAAGAAAAAAGCTCAAGCAAGTAAAGCTCAAAATGAATCTAAAAAAAGTGCTCCTGCACAAAAAGGGGATGAAAAATGAGTGTATTGATTTTAGCGCTTGCTATTATTTTAGCAGTAATGAGTTTAGCTCAAAAAAATACAGTGCCAGCAGTTATTGCTTTTGTTAGTATGATGTTTTTGCTTGGGATTTACTATATCCTTTTAGGCGAAAAACTCTTAGGGCTTTTTCAAATATTTGTATATACCGGTGGTATTGTTGTTTTAACACTATTTGGTGTAACAGTTATTGGGGCTAAATTTCCAGATTTTAAAATTAGACCATGGGCGGTTAGTATTGTAACTATTGTAATTATTGGGCTTTTAATAGTGCCATTTTTACTTCCTGATATTCCAGTTGCAGGTAAACCAATTCCTTTAAAAGACCAAGTAAAAATATTTACAGATTTTTACTCACTTATTGCAATATTTATGGGAGTTGTAGCAGCAAGTATCCTTTATGGAAGTATTAGAATGCTACATACCCTAAAACATGGAAAGGAATAAAAATGGTAGGGTTTTATATAGATGCAATTGCGGCTTTGATTCTTTTTGGTGTAGGGCTTTATGGAGTTACAAGCAAGAGTGATTTTTTAAAAATCTTTTTCTCTCTTGAGATGTTATTAAATGCAGTAATACTTCTTTTAGCAAGTGCTGCATTTCATTTTGGTTTTACAAGAGGTTTAGCAGTGGCTTATGTAATTATAGTGATTGCAACATTAGAAGCAGCAGCTGGTGTTTTGATTTTTATCTTAACTAACAGAATTACTGGTGAAATTATTCCAGATAACTTAAATAAGGCGGTGGAAGATGAATAATGCAGTAAATGTATTACTATTAGCGCCTTTTATAGGCTCAGCTTTAGCATACATTTTAGGAAAAATGAAAAAGCCTCTTGCGTTTTGGGTAGCGGAGATTACAGGTGCTATTTTGTTTTTGGCAAGTGTAGTGATATTTCTAAAATATTCAGATGCTCCAATTAATTTTGATTTAAATTGGATTCATTATGGGAATATAACTATCCCATTTGGGATTTATATAGACCATTTATCAATTATTATGCTTTTAGTAGCTACAGGTCTTGGATTTTTGGATATTCATTTTGCTCATGATTATATGGGAGAAGACCCAGACCAGCCAAGATATTATGCAAAAGTACTCTTTTTCATAGGTGGTATGATTTTGCTTGTTGTTACAAAAGATTTAATAGGTGCATTTGTTGGTTGGGAATTTATGGGGCTTGCAAGTTATTTATTAATTAGTTATTGGTACTTTAAAAACTCTGCAGCAAATGCAGGTATGCAAGCATTTTTGTACACTAGATTTGGTGATATTTTCATATTAGCAGCTATTGCGCTTTTAATGGTATTTGTAGGTACTACAAATCTAGTAGAGCTTAATCATCTAGCAGATGCAGGGGAGATAAATAAAACATTAGCACTGGTAGTAGCATTATTTGTATTTATGGGTGCTATTGGTAAATCTGGACAATTTCCACTATATCCATGGCTTATGAATGCAATGGAAGGTCCAACAACTGTTTCAGCTCTTATTCACGGTGCTACTATGGTTAATAGTGGTATTTATATTGTAGCTAGAATGTTTGATTTCTTTGCATATACAGAAGCACTTTTTGTAGTAGCAAATGTTGCAGCTTTATCAGCATTTATTGGCTCAACTAGTGCACTTGTGCAAAAAGAGATTAAAAAAATCTTGGCATATTCTACAATGTCTCACTTATCAATTGCGTTTGTAGGGCTTGGAGTAGGCTCTCTTGCAGCAGGTATTTTGCATCTTGTAAACCATGCAGTATTTAAAGCTTTATTATTCTTAGCAGCAGGTGCTGTTATTTACATTGCTCACCATACAAAAGATGCATGGAAGCTAGGAGGGCTTATTAAAACAGCTCCGTGGGTAGCAATTTTCTTTGCTATGGGCTCACTTTCTTTAGCAGGTGTTCCTCCATTTAGTGGATTTTTCTCAAAAGAGCTTGTAGTTGCTAGTGCATGGGAGTGGGGTAATGGATTTGTAAAAACATTCGTAACTATTGCAGCACTTTTATCAATTGCATATATTACAAGACTTTGGATTTTAATTTTCTTAGGTGAGCCAAGAAATGAAGATATTGCAGGAAGCGTTAAAAAACCAAGTACACTTTGGATGAGATTACCTCTTGCTATTTTGGCATTTTTAACACTTGCACTATCACTTTGGCAAGATGATATTATTCATTATATAGTTGGAGATAATTTTGTAGAGCCTCATGTAGAAGGTCTAACAGTATTTATGCTTACATCTATGTTTATTATTTTCTTAATAGTTGTAGGGCTTTATCTCAAAGGGCTTAATTTACTCTATAAAATTGCATCACATCATTTTGTACAAACAATTCATCAAATACTATACAATGGATATTATGTAGAAGCTATGATTACTTGGATTTCTAAAAACATTATTGTAAATTCAATTGCAAGAGCGGCAAAATGGTTTGATACATATGTAGTTGATTATATTGTAAATGCTACGGTTGCGCTTGCGCTTTATACGTATAAATTCTTTAAACTTGGACATACTGGAAGAATTGGAAGTTATATGGGACAAATGGTGCTTGGAGTTGCAATTATAGTTGTAGCAATCTTAATAATTGTAAAGGGGCTATAAAATGGTAGCAGTAGATATTATTTTTGCACCGATATTTTTATCGGCCCTTGTCTATTTTCTGACAAGAGGAGCAGAGCATTTAACAAAATATGTAGCACTTGCGTGGTTTATTGTGTTGTTTATAATTTCTCTAAATTGGTTAAATCAAATTATGCATCCAGAAAGCTATGCATTTCCGCCAGAGATAATTAATTATATAAAAGCAACAGGATTTTTACCATTAGGAGAATATTTAAGAGTGCCAGCTTTTGGATTTAGTTTGACTCTTCAAATAGATGCGCTTAGTGTTGCAATGCTTATTTTAACAGCAGCACTTTTAATTTTGGTTGTATTTACATCATGGGAAGAAAAAAATCAAGCAGCTTATTTTAGTTTGCTTATATTATTTAGTGGACCAATTTTTGGTGTATTTATGACAACTAATGTTTTATGGTTTTTTATGTTTTGGGAATTGACTTTAGTGCCTATGCTTTTCTTAGTAGGATATTGGGGAGCTGAAGGAGTGGAAGTTAAAAAAGTATTTAATATAGAAATAAAACTTCCAAGCAGAGTATATGCAGCTTTAAAATTTTTCTTATATACTCATGTATTTGCAATGTTTATGTTTGTTGGGTTTTTCTTGCTATTTAAACAAACTGGATATTGGGACTTTACATTAATTAAAGAAGCAGCAATTGTAACACCAGCACTTATTTGGTGGTTGATGTTTTTAGGTTTTGCAGCAAAACTTCCTTTATTTCCATTTCATACATGGCTTCCAGATGCACACGTACAAGCACCAAGCTCTATTTCAGTGCTTTTAGCAGGTGTTTTACTTAAAATGGGAGCTTATGGTCTTATTAGATTCATTATAGAGCTTATGCCAGTAACTACTGCAAGATTTGCAATGTGGATGGTTGTTTTAGGATTAATTACAACACTTTATGCAGGTTTTCTTGCAATCTATGAAAGACATATTAAAAAAATGGTGGCTTATTCATCAATTTCACATATGGGGCTTGTGGTAGTGGCTGCAGCTACTTTAAGTTATGATGGTTTAAGTGCAGCGCTTTATGAAATGATAGGGCATGCTCTTGTAATTTCACCACTATTTTTATTAGCTGGATGGTTGCATCACAAAACTCATACATGGTATATGGATGAGATGGGTGGAATTATGAAATATGCTCCATATGCTAGTGCAATATTTATCTTAGCTGGTATGGCGGCTTTAGGGCTTCCAGGTACAATGGGATTTATTGGAGAGCTTACTATTATAATCTCAGCTGTTAAATCATTTGGATGGTGGATTGCAATTATTGCATTTGCAGGAATGATTAGTGCAGGTTATATTATCTGGTCAATTAGACGTGTATTCCATGGAGAGCCAAGTGAAGTTGTAAAACGCTCTGAATTTCATATGAGTTTTCCTGAGAAATTTGCATTAGCTGTATATGCATTTTTAATTGTATATTTCGGAGTTAATCCGCAACCAATTTTTGATATAGCAAATAAAGCATTTAGCTTTTTTGGAGGTATGTAATGAGCTTTGTAGTATTAATTGCAGCAGGATTAATTGTTCCGATTTTTTATAGAAACAATATTTTTATTGCTAAGATGATTGCTGTTATTGCATTTATCTTAGCAGCATATTTTATCTATCAAGGGAATTCTTTAAATGCAATTTTCCCATATTTTGTATTAGATAAAGCGACACAGCTTATGGAGTTTGCACTTCTTGCAACTCTTGGTGCGGTATCTTTAGCACTTACAGGATTTGAGAGACCATTAATTGCTCAAATGCTATTTTTAGCAGGTGTATCTTTAGGTTTGCTTGAGACAAATAACTTTTTTATTTATGTTGTATTATTTGAAGTAATTGCAATAATTTCATATATTTTAGTAGCAAATATAAGGAATTTTAATAATGCAGAAGGTGCAATAAAAGCATTTATTGCAGGTGCAGTTGCTAGTGGTATTATTTTACTTGGGTTTGCGCTTTTTAGTTTTACAACAGATAGTTTTAATTATGCTCAAATGAATGTTAGTGGCAAATTTACACTAATTGCAGTAGCTATTATGCTTGCTGGTATTTTTTACAAACTTACAATTGTTCCAATGCATGGATGGGCAGCTGATGCTTATTCTCAAGTAAATCACGCAGCAGCTGCAATTTTAAGTGGGGTTATTAAAAGTGTTATTTTAGTAGCAACATTTAAAGCATTTTATAAATTTATGATAGCTTATCCTCTTGCTACAATTTTGATTTTTAGTTTCTTTGCAGTTATTACAATGACTCTTGCAAACTTTATGGCTCTTTTTCAAAAAAGAGTATCAAAAATACTTGCTTATTCATCAATAGCACATAGTGGATATGCGCTAATTCCTTTTGCAGCAGCAGCAAGTATCTATTCTTATGCAGGGGTGCTTTATTATGCAATTGCGTATATCTTTATGCAAACAAGTGTATTTTTAATTTTAAATGACCTTAGAAGAGAAGCTGGTATTAAATATTTAAAAGATTTAAAAGGGCTTGGGAAAAGAGCACCACTTCATTCGTTTTTCTTTACAATTCAAATATTCTCACTTGCTGGAATTCCGCTTCTTGCAGGTTTCTTGGCAAAAGCAGTAGCATTTTATGCTGGGGTTGATGCAGGTCTTTGGGTGATAGTGTTGATTGCAGCACTCAATTCTGCATTAGCAGTAGCTTATTATGCGTGGATTATTAAACATATCTATTTTGATGAAGCAAAACATAATGCAGTTATTAAAATGTCTCCAGGTAGTTTAATAGGTCAGCTGATTTTACTTGCTGGTACAATTTATTTTGGTATTGTAGCAGCAGATGTAATAAATGCAACTGTATCTTTTTAAAGAGGCTTAATTGCTTCTTCTTTTTTTACCTCTTTTATTATTTTCTCTTGAGATTAATGTAGATTATTATGAAAATAACAATATTAAAAACGAAATTGCAACTTTATATAATGATTTTAATTTTACTTGTAAACAAACAAAAAAAGATTTAGTAACTTGTGAATTTGACAAACTTCCTTCTACTTATGTGTTTAAAGCTAAGAGTGTGTTTTTTAGATTTAATCCTTATTACAAAAATAATAAATTTTTTTTAGATATTAAATGCAAAGATAGATGTGTTGTAATTTCAAGAGAAGATAATTTATATAAAAATCCTCTAATTACATTAAATAATTTAGAAAAATCAAAAAAATGGATAATTATTGCTAAACAAGAGCCATTTTTAAGTAAAAATTCTAAAAGAGGTCTTAAATTCTATTTTAAACATCCAGTAGATATTTATATAGGTGCTATTGATGATGAGGGAAATCCTATTAAGGTTTCTAATGAATCAAGAGATGTTATTAAATATTTTGAAATATTAAAAGCATTTAAAAAAGAAAAAGATGTCAATATAGATGATTTTATTAAAAATTATCCTAATTCTGTTTTTATTCCAGATGTATTGTATTTAAAAATGGTATTGCTTGATAGAAAAAAAGATTTTGAAAGCTTAGTAGAGATTGGGAAAAAATGGATTAAAAAATATGCATATGATGATAAGTTGCCAAAAGTTTTATTATTAATGGGTAAAGCTTATTTTAAAATGGGCTTTTTAAGTGATGCAAGTTATTTTTTTAATAGAGTTATTACTGAATATAAAGGAAGCAATGAAGCTTATTTAGCAAAAATTTATTTAGCAGATTTATTATACTCTACTGGTGATGTTAAAAAAGCTATGAAACTTTATGAGGATGTGTTATTTTCTACTAATAATATTGATATTGCTTCTTTAGCTGCATCTCGCCTTGCAAAAAAGTATATTGAAAAAGGAGAGTTTAAAAAAGCTTATGAATATTATTTGAAAATATATAAAGCTAATAAAAAATTTTTGCTTAAAAACAAGAAAAAAGCTTATGAGCTTGCTAAACTTTTAGCATCTCATAAAATGTATTCTCTAGCAATAGATATTGCACAAGAATTATTAAAAAAACTAAAATATACAGATGATTTGTATGAGCCACTTTTGTATTATCTTGCACTTTGGAATTATAAAGCTAAAAATTATAAAGCAGCTTTAAAATATATAGATTTTTATCTTAAAAAATTTCCATTTGGAGATTATAGCGATAATTTAAAATCTTTAAGAGATAAAGTCTTATTTAATTTACCAAGTAAAGATTTAAAAGAGCAGTTAAGGTATATCGATAAAATTATAAAAGAGTATAAAGGAAGTGAAATTGCTCTAAAAGCTCTTGTAAAGAAAGCAAAAATTTTAAGAAAATTAAAAAAATATGATGAAATATTAAAAATGGAAAATAAGTTAAAAAGTTTAAGTGAAAATATTTTCCCAGATAAGAATAAATTTTTACAAGAAGTTAAAAAAGAGTATTTAATTATGCTTTTAGAGAAAAATGAGTGTTTCAAAGCGGTTAAATTAATAGAAGAATATCATATCTCAATAGATAAAAAATATGATGATAAAATTTATGAATGTGCTATGAGAGCAATGGATTATAAATTAGCATCAATTGTATGTAATAAATATTTAACTTCTCCTGATGATAGAGTGTTTATAAAATGGATGAAGCGCAAAATTGAAGCACTTTGGAAAATGGGAGATTATAAAAATTTAGTAATTGCTATAGATGATTTATGCAGTGTTTATAAAAATTGCCATAAATACAAATTGTATAAATTTTTTGCATTATGGAATTTAGGAGAATATAAAAAAGCTTTAGAAGTTGCTAAATCTTTTAAAATTAAAGATATCAAAAATGCAGATGCTTATATTAAGATAGTAAAATGGGCTTTAGGTAATAAAAATTATCTTTTAGCAGCTACATTTGCTAAAAAAATTATTGATTTGCAAAATGAGTTTAGAGTTTATCCATATTCTCCTTTTGTAGAGTTTATTTATGCAAAATATTCTAAAAATAAAAAAGAAGCTATAAAAATCTTAAAAGAGCTTTTAAATAGGGTTAGAGGAGAAGATAAAGCAAGAGCTTTATTTATGCTTGCAAATTTAACACATAATAAAAAATATATTGATGAATGCTTAAAAGTTAAAGATTCTAAACTTTGGAGAGGTTTATGTAAAGATGCTTTAGATTTGTTTTAATATAATTTCCTCTAATTGTTCAAGAGGTGCTTTTATAGTAGTAAATTGAGTTTTATTAAATGTTTGTTGTCTTTTAGCAAGGCGTGCGGTATTTGTTACTATCTTTTCAAATAATTCATTTTTATTGTATTTTCCATCAAAATAATCAAGAACCTCTCTAATTCCTATAGCTTTTAGAGCAGGTAATCTTCTATCTTTATATTTTGCTTCAATATATCCTACTTCATCAATTAATCCCATTTCAAACATTTTTTTGGTGCGTTTAATTATTCTTTTTCTTAAAGTGTTTCTATCTACATCAATTTCATATATAGGAATTTTGGGCAAAATTGGTTTTGGAGGATTTTTTTTAAAGTATTCAGTTGGAGATAAATTTGTTGCAAGATAAATTTCAGCGCCTTTAGTTATTCGATAAGTATCATTTGGTGAAATTTTTGATGCAAATAAAGAGTCAATTTTTTGTAGTTGCTCATAATTAAATTTTTTAGCTTCTTTTTTTATCTTTTCACAAATTTTTGGCATAGGTGATATTCCATCAATCATAGCTTTTAAATAAAAGCTGGTTCCTCCTACTATAATAATATTTTTATGAGGTATTTTTTTATAAATTTCAATAAATTTTGTTACATCAAATTTTTCATTTGGATAAATTTCATCTACTCCATAATGTTTTACTTCTTTTAGCTCTTCTTTAGAAGGTTTTGCTGATGCTATGTCTATTTCTTTATAGATACTTAAACTATCAAGTGAGAGTATTTCATAATTTAATTTTTTAGCTAAATTAATTGCTAAATTGCTTTTACCACTAGCAGTTGGACCTATGATGGCAAACAAATTTTTCCTTTTTTGTTACAATTATACTAAAATAGGAGGTTGGATGAAAAAATACTTAGAGCTTGTTAAATTTTCTCATACAATATTTAGTATACCTTTTATTTTAATAGCTATGATTGTTGCAGCTAATGGCTGGTTTGGATGGAAATTGTTTTTACTTGGCATTTTAGCAGCTGTTAGTGCAAGAAACTTTGCAATGGCAGTAAATAGACTTGTAGATAAAGATATAGATGCTAAAAATCCAAGAACTCAAGATAGAGTGAGTGTAACTGGAGAGGTTAGTGAAAATGAGATAAAACTATTTATTTTAGCAAATGCTTTGATTTTTATAGGAAGCTCATATTTAATTAATGATTTAGCATTTAAATTGAGTATACCTATTTTGATTATTTTAGCTGCATACTCTTATTTTAAAAGATTTAGTGAATTTGCTCATTTAATATTAGGGTTATCTTTAGGGCTTGCTCCTATAGCAGGAGCGATTGCTGTTAGCAACTCAATTCCTTGCTGGAGTATTTTTTTAGCATTTGGAGTTATGTTTTGGGTAGCTGGATTTGATATATTGTATTCAATTCAAGATATGGAGTTTGATAAAAAAGAAGGTCTTTATTCGATTCCTTCAAGAATTGGAATTGAAGGAGCGCTTTTTATTTCTAAAATGTTTCATTTTTTAGCTGTAGTTTTTTGGGCTTTATTTGTAGCTTATGCAAGATTAGGGTTTTTCGCATGGCTTGGGGTAGTTATTGCAGCAGTTATGCTCTATTATGAGCAAAAATTAGTTAGCAAGGATTTTAGAAACATTCCAAAAGCGTTTTTTGATATAAATGGATATCTTGGAATTATATTTTTGATTTTAATTATTATAGATAGGATGATAAAATGAGGTTTGTAAGTGCTTATGTGCCTATTGAATTTGAAGAGTTAAATGAGAGATTAAAAGAAGAGTTTGATAAGCTTGGAAGTGAGAGTGATGACCCTATTGGGCAGTATATAAAACTTGCAAAAGCAAGAGGAGAGACAAAAGAGACTGACCCGGTATTGTTAGAGTTATTAGTAGCGCTTCATAGAAAAGTAGATGAATTGAGTGCATATATAAAAAATCAAAAAAAAGAATTTATTCCTCTTAAATATAAAAGCGAGACAGATGGGCTTAACTTTGATTATTTTAAAATAAAAGATAATTTGTTAAAAAAAGGGGTTAAATATTATGGAAGATTTGATTTGCCAGTATTTCCTGAGAGAAAAGTGCCGGTAATTTTTGAAGGAGTTAGCGAAAATATTGGTAAAATTATACATATGCATGATAGAGATATTAAAGATTATAATTCATTCATTACAGCAAGAGAGAGAGCAATTATTAGGGAGATGAAATCAAAAAATGAGTAGAGAAATTGTTATTATAATATTTTTAGGGCTTAGCTTTTTTATGTTTTTGCTTTTTTTATATGTTATAAAACGAGATAAAATAATTGAAAAAAAATTTAAAGCTTTTGAAATTGCTTTAGAGGATTTATTAAAAGAGATATACGAGTTAAAAAAAGAAAAAGATAAGCTTGATAAAATTGAAAGAATTATAGAGTCAATTGTAGATGATGTAAGAGCGATTGAGCAAAAAAATCTTAAGATTATTGAAAAGTTAAAAGAAGAAATAGAAGAGATTAAGGTAAAATCGAAAAAAAATAATTTTCCTCAAATTAATAGCTTAATAAATAAAAATGATGAAGAAAAAATAGTGAGCTTGTATAAAAATGGGTATTCAATTGAGGAAATTTCAAGAGAGCTTAGAATTCCAGCAGGGGAGATAGAGTTGATTTTGAAATTCTCTTCTTTAGCTTAAAGTTTGCTTAAATTAAGGTTTTTTTAAGGTTTGTAGACTAAAATTCTACACCTAAAAAATTCACAAAAGGTGTGATAATGAAATTTACTAAATCAATAAAACCTGAAGAGGTTAAAAGAGATTGGATTTTAATAGATGCAAAAGATAAAACTTTTGGTAGAGTTATTACAGAAATAGCTACTCTTCTTAGAGGAAAACATAAACCATACTATACTCCGCATGTAGATTGTGGTGATTATGTTGTTGTAATTAATGCTGATAAAGTTAAATTTTCAAAAGCTAGTAAGCTTAATGAAAAATATTATAAACATACAGGATATTTTGGTCATGTAAAAGAAGAAACTGTTGAAAAACTTTTAAAAACAAATCCTGAGAAACTTTTTAAACTTGCAACAAGAGGAATGCTTCCAAAAACTAAACTTGGAAGAAAAATGCTTAAAAAATTAAAAGTTTATGCTGGTGAAAATCATCCACACACAGCTCAAATAAAGGGTAATAAATGAAAATGCACGGAAGAATTTATGCAACTGGTAAAAGAAAAGAGGCTGTAGCTAAAGTTTGGCTAAAAAGTGGTAGTGGTAATATCATAGTTAATGGTAAACCTTTAGAAGAGTTTCTTGGAGGAAGAGAAGCGCTTAAACTTAGAGTAAAATGGCCTTTAATGCTTACTAAACAAGAAGGTAATTTTGATATTGAAGTAAAAGTGCTTGGCGGTGGTTTTGCAGCTCAAGCTGATGCTATTAAACATGGTATTTCAAAAGCACTTGTAGAATATGCGCCTGAGTTTAGAAGCATCTTAAAACCAGCTGGACTTCTTACAAGAGACGCAAGAGAAGTTGAGAGAAAAAAATACGGGAAAAAGAAAGCAAGAAAATCTCCTCAATTTTCAAAAAGATAATTTTTTTCTCCTTTTTTTAAAAGGATGTTTTATGAAAAGAGCTTTATTTTTTATAATTATTGCTTTTTTTGCAGGTTGTAGTGCAGTTGGAGAGAGTGCAAAGAAAGTAAGAGATTTTTCTAAATGCTATATTAATAAAATCCCTGCTCCATTTTGGGTATGTTATCAATCAAGTTTTATGAGTGTAGGTAAAGTTTATACAAAAACACCTTCTAGGCTAAAACAAGAAGAGGCTTATTCAGTTGCTGTAAATGATTTAATACACAAACTTCAAAATAAAACTGCTATGTTACTTCAAAAAGCAAATATTCATGATAAAAAGATTTTAGAGGATATTAAAAATTTTGTAATAATTAATGCAATTGAAGGCAATACCTGGTTTGATAAGAAAAATCATATTTTATATGTAGAAGCTAGTATTGATAAGGATGAATTTAAAAAATTTTTAAAAGAGAAATTAAACATAAAAGATTTTGAAAAACTCTATAATGAAACCTTTTGATTTTGTAATAGTTGGTGGTGGAATTGCAGGAGTTATAACTTCGTATTTTCTACAAGAATATAAAACTTTAGTTATAGATAAAAAAGGGATTTTAGAGGGTGCAAGTAAAGCTGCTGGGGCTTTTTTGTTCCCTAAAATTTCCACAAAATCTTCTTATACTGAGTTTATAAATTTAGCTATTTTAGAAGCATTTAAATTTTATGAAAATATAGGTATTGATACTCATAAAAAAGGTGTTTTAATACTTCCAAGAGATGAAAAAGATATAGAAAAATTTAAAGAATATGAAAAGTATATTACTCTTCCTTTTGAAAAAAGAGAAAATGGATTTTTTTTTAGAGATGGCGGATTTATAGAAGTAGATGAGGTTAGAGAAAAAATAAAAGTGCCTTTTTTAAAAGAAGAAGTTGTGAGTATTAAAAGAGAGAATAATTTATGGAAAATTAATGATTTGTATGCAAAAAATATAATACTTGCAAGTGGATATGAAAAAGTTTTAGAAATTCCTTATATCAATATTAGAGGTATTTGGGGAGAGAGAATAGAAATTAGTGGAGAGTGGGAAGGAGATTTAGATATTTTTTATCACAAAAAATGCTCTATTGCAAAGATAAAAGATAGATTAAGAATAGGAGCTACTCATAAAAGAGATTGTTTAGGATGCAGGGAAAATGAAAAAGAAGCAATAGAGCTTATACAAAAAGCAAAAGAGGTAATTGATATCAAAAAATATAAAATTGAAGATATAAAAGGCGGATATAGAGCTGGAAGTGTTGATTATTTCCCAGTTGTAGGAAAAATAATTGATGTTGATGCTACTTTATCTTTGCATCCTCAGATTGTAAAAGGTGAGATTCCAAAAAAAGTTAAATATATTGAGGGTCTTTATATCATAAATGGTATGGGGGCTAGAGGTTTTTCAAATGCCTATCTTTGTGGTAAAATGTTAAAAAATCACATAAAAAATAATGCAAATTTAGGTAAAATTGATACTACTAGACTTTTCATAAAATGGGCAAGGAAAGAGGGTGAAAAATATCTTAAAGGAAAAAAATGTTAAAGGTTGATAGAGTTACTAAAAAATTTGGCGGAGTTGTTGCTATAAAAGATGTTAGTTTTGAAGTAAAACCGCTTGAAATTTTTGCGCTTGTTGGTCCAAATGGTGCGGGAAAAACTACTCTTTTTAATATTATTACAGGAGTTATTAAGCCAACTAGTGGGAAAGTGTATTTTAAAGGAGAAGATATTACAGGTCTTAGCCCTGTAAAAATTGTAAGAAAAGGTATTGCAAGGACATTTCAAAACATTAGGCTTTTTAATAGTATGAGTGTGTTAGAAAATGTGTTAATAGGGTTTGAAAAATCATATGAGTATAACTATTTTGAAGCTATGTTTAGATTTCCAAGATTTTTTAAGCAAGAGAGAATACACAAAGAAAAAGCATTTGAGATATTAAGATACTTAGGTATAGAAAAGTATGCAGATTATAATGCAAAATCTTTAAGTTATGGTAATCAAAGAAAAGTAGAAATTGCAAGAGCGCTTGCCACTGAGCCAGATTTATTGCTTTTAGATGAGCCAGCTGCTGGGATGAATCCAAAAGAGACAGATGAGCTTGCTGATACGGTTTTTAGATTAAGAGAAGAGAAAGAAAAGACTATTCTTTTTATAGAGCATGATATGAAATTTGTTCAAAAAATTGCAGATAGAGTTTTAGTGCTTGATTATGGAGAAGTTATTTTTGAAGGAAAACCTGCTGATATGATGAAAAATGAGAGAGTTATAAAAGCATATTTAGGAGATATCGATGTTGAAGGTTAGAAATTTAAAAGTAAAATATGGAGTAATTGAGGCTGTAAGAGGAATTAGTTTTGATGTAAAAGCAAAAGAGATTGTAACAATTATTGGAGCAAATGGTGCTGGTAAAACTTCAACATTAAATGCAATTTTTAACTTAGTAAAAAAAGAAGGGGAAGTTAAATTTGTAGAAGCGGATATCTCTGATTTGCCAACTCATTTGATTGTAAGAAGAGGGATGGCTCTTGTGCCTGAGGGTAGAAGAATTTTTATTAATTTAACGGTTGAAGAGAATTTAAGAATTGGAGCTTATATAAACGATGAAAATTATGAAAAATTAAGAGATGAAATGTATGAGCTTTTCCCAAGACTTAAACAAAAAAGAAATACTTATGGAGGAAACCTTAGCGGTGGTGAGCAACAAATGCTAGCAATTGCAAGGGCTTTAATGAGTGAGCCTAAAATGCTTGTACTTGATGAGCCATCTTTGGGTCTTGCACCAAAAATTGTAAAAGAAGTTTTTGAGATTTTAGTAAAGTTAAATCAAGAAGATGATGTAACTATTCTACTTGTAGAGCAAAACGCAGCTGCAGCGCTGAAGATTGCAAATAGAGGATATGTAATGGAAAATGGAAAAATTGTATTAGAAGATGATGCAAAAGCACTTTTAAAAAGTGAAGAGATTAAGAAAAAATATTTGGGAATTGATTAATATTTTCCTAAAATTTCTCCTATTTTTTTTCTCATCCATTTGCCCATTTTCATATTATGATATGCCCAAGAGAGATATTGGATATCAATCTCAGCTACATCTTCAATTAGCATTCCTTTATATTTTCCTATTTTAAATCTAAATTCTGGCTCAGTTTCTAAATTATTTAAAAAATGCTCAATTGAATATCTTACATCTGGGTCTAAGTCAGTTAAGCTTAGCATATATTCAATATAGTCTGGGTCTTTTATTAAAATATCTTCAATTTTTTCAAATTTATATTTTCCTTGATAAAATTTTGTATGAAGGACAGGTTTTTTAGTAAGCTCTATTAAATTATTTATATCGCTTTCTAAGTTTTCTAGAATGTATTTAAATAACAAATATAAAACTACTACATCTCCTAGTGCATCATGTGCATTTATTTCAATGTTGTATTTTTTGCATATTTCATCTTCTTTTTTATAAAGCCCTAGAGCATATCTATTATATTGAAGGGAGAATTTTCCATCTGGTATTAGATGTTTTAGTATTCTAAATGTATCAATTAATTTTAAATGAGGGTTAAAATCTTCTTTTCTTAGCATATCTAAATCAAACTTTGCATTATGAATAACTATTAAATTATCAGGAGAGTTTAGCTCTTTTAGTCTTTTATAAGCTTTTGTAAATTTTAGTTTTGGTTTATCCTCTACCATTTCTGGAGTTATATGATGTACCGCCATTGCTTCATAACTGATATCAACCGGAGGTTTTGCTAATTCATTATGTATCTCTTCAATTTCTAGATTTTCATTTAATACAAGGTAGCTTAATTGGCATATTCTATCTTCTTCTTTACTTCCTGTAGTTTCGGTATCAAGAATTATTATTTTCATTTTTTTCCTTAATAAATGGAATTTTTATAATATATTTATCATTTTCATTTAAAATCTCAAAATATTTTGAATTTATTTTTTTATTTGGGTGGCATTTTATAATAATTTCAATAATTGGATATTTCTTTTTATCAACTTTTAGATATTCGCCTACTTTAAGATGAGTGTGTATTTCTACTTTTGATTGTTTTTCAAAGATTTCAAGTAATATATGTAAAAGCTCTTTTTTGTTTATATATACTTCACTAAAAGACAAATCAGGATATATTTTAAATTTAGTATTCTTTTGTTTTAAGCTTATGTATTCAATTGCAAAATTAATTAATTTTAGTATATCTGTTTTTTCTAAATTATCAATAGTGATATGATTTTTCTCAGTATTTATAAATAATCTAATCCCAATTAAATTATCATCTTTATAGCCAATTGAGTAGCCTTTAAAATTAAAATCTAAAAATTTAATTTCTTTAAAAATTGTAGTTATTCCTTTGTCTTTTGGGGCATTATTTAAAGTAAAATTAAAAATATCTTTTACATTCACATAAGAGAGAAACATCTCTGCTTCTTGGTTGCAATATTTTACATTTCCTTTACTATCAAAAAATATGACGGGATTAATATCATATTCTATAAAAAATTCAAACATTAAGACCTTTCATTTTTTTTGTTAGGGTTACTCTATTTATTTTTAGCGCTTCTGATATTTTTAGTTTACTTTTGTATTTTTTTCTCATAGCTTTAAATAATGTCTTTTCAAAATCTTTTATCTCTTCTTCATAGGTTGAGTGATTTTTAAGATAATAATTTTCTAGCTCTTTTAAGATAGCATCTTTATCATTTGCAAACAATAAATTTTTATAAACTTGTCTTTTTAATGAGTTTAGATTTTCACTAATATCAGGGTTTTTTATAGTTATATTTTCATATATTTTTAATTCATTTTGTGCTTGATTTATGAAGTGTTTGATAAACTCTTCTATATCTTGAGGATGCTCTTTTAGAGGTTTTAATTCGATATCTAAATCAAAGTATTTATCAAATATTGTTTTATCAAGAGGTTTTGAGCCGGTTGCAATTAAAAGAGAATATTTACTTGGAAAAGAGTTTAATTTATCAAAATCTTCAATAATTACTGGATTGATAGTTGAAATTTGAGGATTAATTATAGCATTAGGTGCTATATATTTAGCTAAGAAAGTTTTTCCAACTCCTCTTTCTCCCCATATATAAACATTAAGATTTAATTCTCTTGCCATGTCTGCAATATTTTTGATTTTTTGAAGGTATTCAGATTTTGCTAAAAACATTTACACCTTTTTTGGATAGATTATAACATAATTTAGGGAGAAAGATTAAAGATTGATAGCTCTTTCTCCATGGATTGCTTCATCAAGACCTTCTGTTTCAGTGTCTTCATCTACTCTTGCTCCGCCAGTAATTAATGAAGCAATAAAATATACAATTGCTGTACCAATAGCAGTATAAAGTCCCACTATTACTACACTCTCAAGTTGTACTAAAAATTGCGCAAATCTATCACCACTCTCTTTTAGAGGACCATCCCATAATAAATCATTATCTTTCACTGCTAAAAATGCTACAGCAAGTGCTCCAAAAAGCCCTGCTAAGAAGTGTACTCCAAATGCATCAAGTGCATCATCATATCCAAGTTTTTTCTTAAGCCAAACTACTCCCCAAAATGCTATAATGCTTGAGCCAAGCCCAATGATAATTGCTCCAACCATATCAACAAATCCAGCTGCTGGAGTAATTCCAACAAGTCCAGCGACTATTCCAGATGCAAGACCAAGTAAAGTCATTTTCTTATAAACCATATACTCAAGTAAAATCCAAGTAATTGCCGCAACTGCTGGCGCAAAAGCTGTAGTTAAGAGTGCAAGTCCAGCAATATTATTTGCTCCAAAAGCACTACCTGCGTTAAATCCAAACCATCCAAACCATAAAATAGCTGCTCCAAGACTTGTTAGCATTACGCTCATTGGTTTGAATGCAACTTTGCCATATCCTTTTCTTTTGCCAAGTAGGATTGCTAAAATAAGACCAGCCAAACCTCCATTCATATGAACAACTGTACCACCTGCAAAGTCAAGTGCCCCTGCATCAAAAAGTAAAGCTCCATCTCCTCCCCATACCATATGAGCAATAGGAGCATATACTAAAATTACCCAGATAAATGCAAAAATTAACCAAGTTGAGTATTTCATTCTCTCAATTACACTACCTGATGCAATTGCTATAGTAATAGCTGCAAACATTCCTTGAAATGCTACAAATACGTAAGCTGGGTATGTACCACTTAAATCTTTCCAACTAATTCCATTTAATAATATGTGTTGTAATCCTCCAATAAATTTTTGCAAACTTCCGCCATTTCCAAATGCAAGAGAGTATCCAGCAATTATCCAAGCAGTAAATCCAACAACAAAAGCTCCAACTACCATTGCAGTAGTATTAAGTGCATTTTTACTTCTTGTCATACCTGCATAAAAAAGTGCAAGTCCAGCAGGTGTCATAAAAAGCACTAATGCAGTAGAAGTTAACATCCATGCAGTATCACCAGTATCTAGCTTATCTGCAAATGCTAAGCTTGCTAAACCTAATAAACTTAGTATTTTAAACAGCATCTTTACCCCTTTCGCCAGTTCTAATTCTTATTGCATCTTCTACAGGTAAAATAAAAATTTTACCATCACCAATTTTTCCAGTTCTTGCATGCTCTAAGATTGTATTAATTGTAATATCTACATATTCATCATTTACAAAAATTTCAAGCTTTACTTTTGGCAAGAAATCAACCACATACTCAGCTCCTCTATAAAGCTCTGTGTGTCCTTGTTGTCTTCCATGACCTTTAACTTCACTAACTGTAATACCGGTAATTCCAGCTTCAACTAATGCTTCTTTAACTTCATCAAGTTTAAATGGTTTTATTATTGCTTCAATTTTTTTCATGTATCCTCCTTGTTATTGTTGTTGCAATTGTAACTTAAAATGTAGTAAGAGTTTATTTAAAAATTGATTAAAAATTAATCATTTTATGTTTATTGTTAATTCAATAAAGATGTAATTTATCCTTTTTTGACTTTTTTATTTAGCTTTGATAAAATGAAATAAAAAAAGGAGATGCTATGCTTGAGCCAAAAAGAACAGATGTAGATTTAAATAGTGAAGAGTTTAAAAAAGAAGAAGAAAAAACTAAAAAATTTGTTGAAAAAGTTGCAAAGCAATTTAATTGGTGTATAAATCCAAATAAAGAAGTATATGATGCAATTGTAATGGGTCTTACAAGAAATAAATTAATGTATGGTAAAAGATATTGCCCTTGTTTTATTCCAATGGGTGATAAAGATGATAGAATTTGCCCTTGCAAACCTGCAATTGAGCATGAGGTAGCTGAGGGATGTTGTCATTGTGGGATTTTTTGTAACCCTGAGAAATGTAAAGAGATTGAAAAAGAATTAAAAGGTGCTTAATGAAAACAGTTGATATCAATTCCCCTGAATTTCAACAGGAATTTGTAAAAACAGAAAAATTTGCACATAAAGTATGTGAGCAGTTTGGCTGGACTTTTAATCCTGATAAAGAGGTAGTAGATAGAGTATTAAAAGGGCTTACAAATAATAAATTGCTTTATGGCAAAAGATTTTGTCCTTGTTTTGTAGTAGAAGAAAAAGATGGAAAATATGTAAGTAGCGATAATAGAATATGTCCTTGTAAACCAGCTATTGAAAAAGAGATTCCAGAAGATGGAGTTTGTCATTGTGGTATATTTTGCTCACCAGAGTATGCAAAAAATGCTAAAAATAAAGAAAAACATGAGCATAAAGAAATAGAAGGTTTAAGTGTAGCTGAGCTTGAGAAAATATTAGAAAAAGAACAAATTTTAGGTGAAGAGCTTGAAATTCTTTTAAAAGCTCGTGAAAAAGGGCTTGTTAATTTTAAACTTATTGATATAAGAGAGCCGTTTGAGCATCAAATGGCAAGAATTAAAGGGACAGATAAACTCTTACCAATTAGTAGAGTGCAATATGATTTAGATGAATGGATGAAACTTAAAGATGAAAGAATTATTATCTATTGCCATGTAGGAAGTAGAAGTGCGTATCTTCAAAGAGCTCTTCAGCAGCAGCTTGGGTTTGATAAGGTTGGTAACTTAACTTATGGAATTGCAAGTTATTATGGAGATATTGAGAGGGGATAATGACCTTTTTTTAGGTCTTTAAAAGCAAGATTTATTTGGTATAAAAGCGATGAAATGTTTTTTAATAAGATTATTGGTGCTGAGCTTATAAAGTAAAGGAGTAAAATGTTTATTTTAGGAATTCCTATAAAAAATGAAATATGTGTTCCTTCAAATGAGGCTGAGAAATTTGCTAAAGTATTTATAGATGAAGGAAAAGTTAAAAATATTGAATATGTTGATAATAGAGATGATTTAGTAGGAATGGTCCATTTTTTTATAACCCCAAAAGAAGAATATGTATTTGATTTTTTAGAAGCTGGAGCTGAGCCACTTATGACACCTAGAGGGGAGATGAATATAGCTGAGATAGTTGAAGCATTTTTATTTAGAGAGCTTTACTCTTATGGAAGTATTTAGGAGAATTAATAATGGAGAGTGTGATAAACATCATAAAAAGTATAAATGATGAAGAGAATTTAAATATTGCTACTACTAATCTAAAACTTTTTGAAAACACTCCTTATAATATTGAAAAAATTGAAGGAGATTTTAATTATAAAAGATTTTTTCATTTTATTGTAATTGATAGAGATGAAGATATAAAAAGATTATTTAGAGCACTTAGAAATGGAGGGTATTTAATTACTAAAATTCATTATGATGAAAATTTATTAAATGATATAGGTTTTAGTGCAATCTCAAAAATAGATGAATGGCAAATTATAAAAAAAGTTCATTCTTGGAATGATTTTTAAAGGAAGTAAATGAATTTAGAAAAAGCTTATGAGGTTGTTAGAAAAAGAGATGAGAGAATTAATAGTTATTTTAAAAAATGTCCTGATGAATTAAGAGCGTTATTTGAAGAAATTTTAAAAACTTTAAATTTAGAGGTAAATGAAGATAATCTTTTAGCACTTAAAAAAAGATTTTTTCATTTAAGAGAAGATGCTATTATGAATTTATTAAGAAAGGGTAATTTCTCTGAGAATGATATAAAAGAGATTCAACTGGATTTGTACGAGCTTACAAAAAACTTTTGGCTTAAAGAGCATGAAAAATTAATAGAGGAGCTTTGTTTATATGTAGGAGGTTTTTATTGTGAGCTCATTAGAGGCATTCATAAAATAGGAATTGCTTTTAGCAAATGGCAACCTCATTGGGTAAAGCATATAATTTATACTGTTAATGAAAATCTATCACTTGAATTTGGTGGAGATGAAGCTAAGATTATGGCTTATTTATTGGAAAAAGATTTGCTTGATTTTTATGATGGGGAAGTTAGTGATAGATGTTATTCAGCATTAATTAAGACTGAGAGTGGATATATTAATAAATGCTATTATGATGTATTCACTCAAGAAGTTGAAGAGGCAGTTAGAGCAATTGATGAATTAATTGTTAATCTTGAAAAATTTGAAGATGAATATAAGATAGAGTGGATTTTATATTTAAATGCTATAAAAACAGCTTTACTTGAGAGGAATCCAAAAGAGGTTGTTAAAAAATGGGCAAATGTTGATAGAATTTGGATGGATATAAAATCACCTATTCAAGTAGGTCATCCGCTTGAATATTATGAAGATAAATTCCGTAAAGCTGTAGCGCTTGAGCTTGATGTAAGGATTAAAAACCCATACTTAAAAAGTGAAGTTAAAGATAATATTGTAAAAATGTATAAAAAATATTGTGATAATAAAAAACTTCTTGAATTTGCTCTAAATAATATTGAAAAAACCCAAATTTATATCTCAACTCCAGCTACATTTTATGGCGCTGAATTTAATGGACTTTTTTCAGCTCAGGTTGTACCAAATGATGAAAAAGTATCTTTAGAAAAAGGCAAAAAAATATTTGCTTTTGTAGATAAAGTTTATGAAGATATAAAAGCTAGACCAAAAATGTCTTTAGCTTATGAAATATTTGGTAAAAATTTTATGGATAAGTTTTATTCTGAGCTTGAAGATAAAGAAAAATTTATAAAAATATATGATATTACTACTATTGGGCATGAATTTGGGCACATTTTGTGGGTAGATATTGATACTGAGAGTAAAATGAATATTTCAGGTATGTTTAAAAATGTAGAAGAGTTTAAAGCTACAACGGGCGGACTTATGGCGTTTTTTGAAAATGAAGAAGCTGATTTAGTAGAAGCTATTTTAGATGATACAATAAAAAGAGCAGTTGGGCTTATTTCTTGGATGGAAGTTGATGAGGTACTTCCATATTACATTGAAGGGCTTATTCATCTAACAGGGCTATTTGAAAATGAAGTAATAAGTTTTAACGGCAAAAGTCTTGAATATGATTATTCAAATTATGAAAAACTAAAAAACTGGTATAAAAATACATATCTTGATTTGGCAAAAACATATGAAGAAAAAAAAGATGCTAAAATTTTTCTTGATAAGTTTATTTATAAAGATAAAAATTTTTATCCTTTAAATAAAAAAGCAGATGAATTTGTAAGATATTATTATCAAAGATATAAACAAATTGGAGACAAAATTTACAAAGGATAAATGATGAAATTAGATTTAAGTGTAGAAAATATTAAAAAATTAAATGAAAAATGTAAAAATCAAGATGAAGATTTGTATATGTTTTTAAAAAAAGAGTTTCCTAATATGGATATTGAAGATAGACTTAAATATCTTGCAACTATACTTAATGACCATTTTGAAGATTATGAATTTGATGAGAATGCACCTCGTCATAAGGACGAGGGATACTCGATAGTGAAGTTTTGGCCTAAAAAGGATTAATTATCATAAGCTCCTTTTTTAGCCAAGAATCCTAGGTACATTAATACTATACCATCCATCAAGAAGCTCACACCTACAATAATTCCAACTGTAAATGGTGCAGTAAATGGCCAACCAATTATCATAATAATACCTAAAATAAAACTTAAAATACCATTAAGTAATGCTATCCACCAACCTTTTAGTGGTTTTAAATCAAGTGCCATTTGAAATGATGCAAATGCATCAATAAAAAAGTATGCTGCAAAAAGAATTGCTACTGCTGCAATACCACTTGCTGGCCAAATTAAAAGTAAAATACCTGTAATTAAAAGTAAAATTACTTTAAACCATGCACCTGCACTTTTTTGGTGAGCTTTAAATGTAATGTAAGCTTGCACCAAACCTGATGCTATAAATAATGCACCTAGGAAAATAACAAATGCCAAACTTCCTGCTACTGGATGTAAAATAGCTAAAAATCCAGCAACTGCCATTAAAAATCCACTAATGATTGAAAGAGTGCTAAACTCTTTTATTTTTTCTTTGTCAATTGTGTTTGTAATAAACATTTTCGCCCCCTTAAAAGTTTTTGACAAAGAAATTATAACTCTTTTTATTTTAATTTGTCAAGTAGCTTGAGTGAAGATAACTAAAATTTTTTAAAAAAGAGGAAAAATTATTCCTCATCTATTGGTAGATTATCAGTTGGTAGCTCTTTTATAAACCATGGAAGCCCATTTTTGTTTAGCTCATACATAAATGGACGAGCTTTAAATTCTTCCATATTTTTAACTCCTGGCTCAAACCAAGTTTTAGTAGCTATCATCTTAGCTCCAATCATTGCCGGAACTCCTGTAGTATAGCTTACACATTGAGCGCCAACTTCTCTAAAAGCGCATTGATGGTCGCAAATATTGTAGATATAATATCTTTTTTTCTTGCCATTTTTATATCCTGTTACTACTACGCCTATGTGAGTTTGTCCTTTTGTTCTAGGTCCTAGACTTGCTGGGTCTGGGAGGACTTTTTTTAAGAATTCCATAGGAGAGATTTTACACCCTTCACATACCTCAATTGGCTCAATGCTTGTCATTCCTACATTTTGTAAAGCTCTTAAATGCCATAAATATTTATCAGAAAAAGTCATAAAAAATCTAGCTCTTTTTATACTAGGGAAATTTTTAGTAAGACTCTCAAGCTCTTCGTGATAAAGTAGGTAACTTGGATATTTTCCAACTCCTGGATATTCCCAATCAAATTTAACACTCATTGGCTCAATCTCTTTCCACTCTCCATTTTCATAGTATTTGCCTTTTTGAGTAATTTCACGAATATTTATCTCAGGATTAAAGTTTGTAGCAAAAGGGTATCCGTGGTCTCCTGCGTTGCAGTCTAATATATCAAGTGTTTCTATTTCATCTAGAAGCTCTTGAGCTGCAAAAGCTGTAAATACATTCGTAACTCCTGGGTCAAATCCACTACCAAGCAAAGCCATAAGACCTGCTTTTTTGAAATCTTCATCTTTTGCCCATTGCTCTTTATACTCAAACTTAGCCTCATCTGGATGCTCATAATTTGCTGTATCTACATAATGAGCTTTAGCTTTTAAACAAGCATCCATAATAGCTAAATCTTGGTAAGGAAGTGCTACGTTTAAAACAATTTCACTATTTGTATCTTTGATAAGTTTAGCCGTAGCATCTACATCCATAGCATCAATCTGAGCAGTTTTAACATCAACTCCTAGTCT
>Ga0256831_1000010_pt1 | contig 93610 bp, 99 predicted proteins | sample 132544metaG_FD_189087 | JGI IMG/M metagenome (GOLD analysis project Ga0256831, IMG submission 189087) | Hydrothermal vent microbial communities from Lau Basin, Pacific Ocean - 132-544 | ecosystem: Environmental > Aquatic > Marine > Hydrothermal vents | place: Pacific Ocean: Lau Basin | collected...
AGCCATACGCTAAGCCATACGCTAAGCCATACGCTAAGCCATACGCTAAGCCATACGCTAAGCCATACGCTAAGCCATACGCTAAGCCATACGCTAAGCCATACGCTAAGCCATACGCTAAGCCATAAATTGTAATGATTAGATTTTAATATAAAGCCTAAATAGTTATTAACTTAATAATAACCATAAAATAACTTTATAGGGATATTGCACCCGTTTAAAATCTTGCTATGGTAATGCTATCTTCATCTAAATAACATTCACGGGGATACCTAAGTACCCCCTAAAATGCCATCTAAAGAGGTTTAATCCTGAGAGTAGAACTCCTTATAAGCGACGCTTAATGGGCGATATATTTCATCAATACCATCACTGTCAATTTTGCTAAAGTCAAGGTCATACGCTTTAAAAAACGCTACTAAGGAAATTTCTTCGCCTTTGACTTCTATTTTCTTTTTGCCGATTAATTGCCTAAGAGGCTTAGGCAATTTTAATTCCTCTTTATCTGTGATAAGTCCTTTTTGCGTACTTTTAACCAAATTTAGTCTATCTAAGCATCTGATAAAATCCTCGTTAGTGTAGATATTACAGCTATCAAAGTAAGGGATATACTGACTGTAAATCTCTAAATCTTTAAGGCTCTCAAAGAAGCTAAAATCCTCCCTTTTTGTCATCAATAAAAATCGCAACACGCTTTTAACGATTTTTTCCGTAGGCTTAGTTAGTTCCCCCGCACCCTCAAAAACTCTACTAACCGCTAAATAAGTATGATTAACACCTTTATAATCGGCATTACGCTCGTCTAAGGCGTTATTATACTCACTGCTATTTTTTAAGATGTTAAGCACCTTTTTAAGTAGGTCGGTACTCTTTTGCTTGATGTTCTTACGCTCAACCGCTATCACTTGATGGGACTTATTTATACTAAGTACAGCATCTAATGAGCCTTTAATATTTTCATTTTGATTAGTTACTACCTTGTTTGTGTTTTCCATTTTGTTTTCCTTTTATGCCCTTTTAGGCTTGATTTAATTTGTCACTCTTATGAAGTGATGGGAGAATTATACTACTTTTTAAAATCATAGTCAAGACTTTTTAGGATAAATTTTAAAATTCTTTTTTCATATCTTGCTTATAATGTAACGCGAGTACCTAAAAGTCGCTTAAAGTCTGCTTAAAGTCGCTTAAAGTTCGCTTAAATATCGTTTGGTGTATTTTAGCTATTATATAAGAAAATATTATAACACTTTAAACGATACGCTAAGATTTATATGAAGATACTATAATAAATTCTTATAACCACTTATAAATAAAACTTATATAGGACGCAAAAAGAGGTTAAAAAATAAAATATAACGAAATATGTGAAGTGCTTGAAACGCCCTATTTTAGGGAAGTGTAGGGCGTTAAGCTAGGTTTAAGGAAAGTTGTGAGTGAAGCGAAAAATAAGTGAATTTTGCGTATATGGGACGAAAAAAGTTTATTAATAGTGTAGTGAGGGCGAACGATAAAAGGGCGATAAACGGCTTTAAAATGGCGAAAAACGGGGCGTTAAAAGTCGTTAAAAGATGTTAAGCGTACTTTATGTTATCGCCTAATCTTGTTATTTTAGAGTATAAACGGGGTGGGTTAAAATCCGTTAAAAGTCCGTTGGGCGTCCACCCGCCAAACGACATAATAAGTAGTAAATCGATCTTGTACGTACAAATAATAGATCACGTGTTTAGCGTCGTAGTAAGTAGTAAATCGAGCTTGTAATGACGCCGTTTAGCGGAGGTAATAGGTACCGTTCAGCGTCGTAGTAAGTAGTAAGTAGTAAGTAGTAAATCGAGCTTGTGATGACGCCGTTTAGCGTACTTCTTTTGTGGTTTAGATGTGTGGTAGTAGATGTATTTGGTGAGAGTCTTGAGGTCATTATATGTGAAGGTTAAGAATACTTTAAGGTTGTAGATACTGAGCCGTTTAGCGCCCATAAAGACGTCAAGCGACTCCGTTCAGCTATCTAAGTAAATGTGTTATGATGTACTCAGTAATAGTCAAATTTTCAGCCTTAGCGAGCGCTATAAGTTTAGCTTTATCTTCAGCTGTTATTCGTATATTGATGCGTTCGAGCTTCATAAGTTCTCCTTTCGTGTTATCTTAGGTTGTTGTTTAGTAGTACCAATACGCCGTTCAGCTGCTGTAACGTGCTCATATTTATCCAGTATAGCCATCAGTTTCTTGTCATATACATCTTTCTGTTTACGTTGATAGTCATACGTACTATATGGTTGAAAGTTCAAATGTTGTTTAGTGAGTGGTTTATATTGTACGTACAGTGCCTCTTCAAATGGTTTAAGTAGCTGTCTATCAAGTTCTTGGTCTTCATATATAACTACATCAGCTAACCTACACGTCCGTATATCATCTACATAAATATGTATTGACCTATCTACATCGATTAGTACGCCCACATTACCACATTTACATACTGGCCTAGCGAGCGTTAGACATTGTAGACATACCACATGATGTTTAGCTTTATCCGTATCTGTAGGTTTTATATGGTCGGTATACTCATACATTATGACTCCTCTACATTTACGTTTTCCAAAAGTGGGTGTATCCCACCACCTCTCGCTTTTGTTAATTGGTACTTTTCTATATCTGTTTCAAAGTCATCACGGTAGTGCCATACGACAAAATCTCCGGCATCAGCTTTAGCTGTTTTTGCAAGCTTTAAGGCAATCCTATGACGACTCACTTCGCGCTTAGGTATATTTAAAGCTAATGCTATAGAGGAATCAGGTAAGTACCTATAAGTATCATAAAGAAATTTGTCTTCTATATGAGACCACCTACGACGCTGTCTAGGCTTTGCTTTAGATGCATGCTGCTTGAGTAGCTGCAACTGGCCATACCATGAGTCTGACCTATCAGGCTTATAGTCAAGTATTTGGTCAAGCTCCTCTTCCGTATAAAGTTTCTGGAGGTCTTCAGCTTTAAGATTACGTCTAGCTTTTGTATTCAGAGTAGACAGGTCCAATTTACGAGCCGTTTCGCGCCCATCATGTTCGCTACTTGATATATCCAACATATGTTATACCTTCATAAATGATTTCAACATCACCATGTACGTCTAATGGTATTAGCTTAGCCGGGTTGTATAATATTCCGTTAATTGATACTCGTGTAGGGATAGATGAATCAGCCTTTTTAAGTAGTTTAGAGATATTGCGGTAGTATCTATGACGTATTGGTTTAGGGATATCCTTATCAATATGCCAAGCATACCCGTCTAATGTGCGTGTAAAATGTAACATTTCAGTCCTTTTATAGTTAGTTTGTAGTGGTATTATCAGACGAAAATAGCCACCCTTAACACCGTTTATCGCCAATATTGTCAGATATTGGGATTAAGTCAGTGGTTTAACGTCATTTAACTTCTTACATAGTTACTGTTTATAGTGATGGTTAAATGACGTTAAGCGGTCCTATTATCCAGTTATGATATTTAGTGTAGACATATTGAATTTGTCACTAAATAAGGCATATCGTAGAGCTGATATAAGGTCCCAGTGAGTCCCTTTAGGGTCTTTTACAAATGGATCTTTAGACGTTTTAGATGTGTCTTGACGATAGCGGATCCGCGTTAATTGTCTTATAAGTTCTTCAAGTTCCTTATTGACATATAACTTAGGTTTAGCGTTAGCTCCAGTTGACGTAAGTAGCTGGTTTATGTACTGTATAGATGAAGCTACAGCATTATCAGCTTTCGCTATATCGTAGTCATAGTCAATTATGTAGTCGTTTAGCGTCTGAGCTGCTGCTGGATCTCCATATCTCATGTCAATTTCACCTGCTAGTGATGACTCTATTTCAATAAAGGCATCATGGTGTTGTGAAGTGGATCTATTAGATTCTGAGTATATAGCGTGTATATAGTAAGCATTTGGTTCCCTATATATCCATACTTGTGCTGTAGAATCTGACCATCCAATATCTATACCTGATATGATTATAGAGTTACTATTGAATTTGGTAGTATTAGGATCATAGAGGTGCACTTCTCGATCAAATGCATGAAATACATTATCATCTTGCCCAATAAATTCTGCTAGTATCTCTTGTCTATATAACATATCACCTAACTCAATACGCATCTGCTCAAAATATGAGGTAGGTAAGGTAGGATTACTCATAGATGGAGCTGAAAATGACTTCCAATTCGGCATATCAAGTTCTTTTTCATAATACTCAAAGAGTTGATTGTCTACACCACGAGACGTACCAATAAACAAAGCACGTCCGTATAGGATACCAGATGGACGAACACCATAGTCTAATAAAGTTGGTGCTAACATCTGTTTATAGATTACATCAGCGTTACTTATAGACTGGAATTCCTCAAATAGTAATAGTGAGAAGTGCCCACCTAAGGCTGACTCAATATTAGCGCTAGAGTTGGCCGTAAAGCGAGCACCGGTTTCAAGCTCAAAGTTAAACTGTCCTTTATTCATTGTTTTTATAGGAAGCCCTAATTTATTAACGAGCTTTAAAACTTCGTTAAAAATAATCTTAGCATTCGAGAATGTTGGACATACAAGAACTGTAGCTGAGAATGGTATAAGAAGCTCTCGTAAACCTACATGTGCAATGCTATAGGATTTACCAAAACGCCGTCCGGCGGCAATAACAAAAGAGTTATATATGTCCCTTTGTCTATCGAACGCGTATATGAGTGGTTGTTGTCCTCTATGAGGAACATTACCACATAATTCCCATACCGTACGTAGATCTATAAGGTCTGTATGTTCTTGATATATAGCTACCTCTTCATTTGTTACCTCACGTGTTTCTTTAGCACCATGAGCGAATCCGTAGAAGTACTCAAAGGCAGCTCGATCCTCACCTTCTAGTTTTTCGTACTCTGCACGTTCGTCATCTGTAAGTGTTAGTAGTTGTTCTTCAGTAAGCATTATATTCCTTCTATTCCTGAGAGCCCTATAAAGGCGTTTTGTGGTTGTACCCTAGTCCTACATCCTCTTTTTAATAAAAAGGCCTTGTAGGAGCTCGTAGGTATGTATTTTGATGTATTATGCATCATTTTTACTTTGTATAACATTTATCTGTTGATATATACGAGCTAATGGGTCATTTGCTACCTCATCAGCTGACGTTTGACCCTTTAAACTATCTATTAGGGTTTTAGCAATCTCAACATGATCTTTGCGGGTACTATTTCCAAGAGTACGCTCATCGTCCTCATTAATCGCATCTACCTTACTTTTAAGTGTAGCTGCTAGAGTCTCTGTAGCATACGTAAGGAGTTGTTCCTTTCTAGCTTGCTTTAATTCGGCTATCCATTCTTTGACACCCTTTTTACGTCTTAGCTGTGCTACAGCCTCAACTGGTATGCCAAGCGAGTCGGCTACTGATTGTGATGATGGGTTAGTAACTAGCTTCTGAACTATAGCTTCTTCCACTACGCTGAGAGCTGGTACGTTTACTTCTTTTTTCATTATACTTCCTTAAACGAATATGTACTTACAAAGCCATACTCGCACTATTAAATTTTTGTCGCTTTTTACTTTATAGGAATATAGCTATACTTTATTTAACTTAATGCTACTATTTCCTCTATAAGATTAATCTGTATCTATACTTCATCCTTTCGGACTCGTATATCTACATTGCAAAGTTTTCAACTTATACATTTTTTTGTCAGTGATTTGTAACAATTCGGCGTTTTTCGTCAAGAAAACTTTAAGAAAACTATACCTTAAAATAGTGTTTCTTAGGAGGTTAAATTACTTTAAATCATTAAGAAACACTTAAGAATACCATACTATTACTTAAATTAGCCTTAAAAACATACAATTTAACGACAAATGTTTGTATCTATTATGTAACATTCCATGTATAAAGTAGTTAACAAAACAGGAGGTATTGATGTTTTTTAATTATACACAGCCTGTATTTCGTAGGTTGGTAGACAACGCGTACCTTGAAAGTGGTGTTAGCAGTGCTTTATCTTATTATGTAGTAGGTTCAACGACTGATTTACAAGTGGCTTCAATTGAGTTTAAGTTGGAAAAACAGTCTGGTCGTGATACTACTACATTGGTAGCCTGGACTTCGGTAGATATTTCTACTGCTACAGGAGGCGTTTATAGCATTCCTGTTACAGCTACTGGATCATCAACTGATTCATTATTATTAACACTACGTGTGACACTAGATACTGGGTCAGAATTCTTCTTAACAGACAATGAGGTGGTATTTATATGAAAGAGCGTAATAAACCTTATTTATCTAATATAAGAAGTAAACATCCAACCATCGCGCATGACGCTACAGCTTATACATCTGGCGGTAATAAGACATTTGATGAGCTTAATTCCACATATATCAGATCGGTAGAAACATTAGATTTAGCGGTACGTACTATCGCTAACGTCATATCGTTATGCAAAATGACTGCTGTATCAATTGACGATAAAGGTGTGTCTACTCCAGTAAAGATTGATAATGTCGATTTAGATTTCTTTAATGAGACTGATTCACGAGTGGACTTCTTACGAAAGCATGCAGTTAATATATTCACGCAAGGCGCTTCGTTAATCGTGACTGAAGAAGCAAAACGTGGTAAGTTAGGTAAGATGCTTAACTTCTATACACTGGATATGTCTAAGGTGTCTGTTAAGACTAGCAACAAAAAGCTAATCTCGGAGTTTATCTATACTGCCGAAGATTCTACAGAGATTACCTATAAAGCTGAAAAATGTATCTATATTAATGATAGTATAGATCCTACTAACCTTGTTTACAGCTTATCTAGACTGAAAAGTTTAAATGATATGATATTAATGCAAGCAGGTATTGTAGGACAAGCTAAGGGTATGTTAACTGGCGGAAGTAAAAAAGCTTCTATTATATCAGCTGATACGCCTATATCTGAACGAAATATGAAGGTGATTAAAAAAGAGTTTGATGCATTTATGCGTAGCCCTACAGCGTCTTCGTTATTTATGAATACGAGTTTAAATGTACAGTCTATTGGTAATGCAATGTCTGGTGCTGAGATGTTAGCACTTCTCACAACTATCAATGAGGCAATGCTAAAACACTTTGGGATTCCTTCATTTTTACTTGGTGTAACATCTAAGGGCGCTAATAAGACTGAAGAGATTACGCTTATGTTGCGTACATTCTTTAATGCACAGCTATCACCAGTTTTGTTAAACACAGAACTACACTTTACTAGATTTTTTAGAGAACAGTTAGGCTTAGAAAATATAACTATTAAATTTGATTATACAGATTTAAACATACTTAAAATGCCTGAAGAAATTCAAGTTGATTTAACTACTAAAAAACATAAAGCTGGTTTAATCACACTAAACGAAGCTAGGGCGATGCTAGAATTACCGCCTAGAGATGATGAAGCTGCGGATAAGATATTTATGCCTGCATTTTTATTTTCTGGACAGCCGTTAAGTTATGATAACTACACAAAGGATCTTGAGCGTCTACTGAATGTGACAGCAGCTTCTCATGGAGCTGTAGCTGACGCATCAGGCAACTCTGGAGATTCGGATAATATTAACGTAGTAACAGACTCAAGAGGAGGTCCACAACAATGAATGGAGAATGGGTAATATGAAAAAACAGCTAAAACTATTTCAGGATGCAGACTTTAAACTAGTAGACGTACAGAAGCGTGAAGCTTTAACTGCCGATGGCGGCTCTATGTCTATTAGTGATGCAGATGCTGAAGTGATTCTAATAGAAGGTTATGCTTCTGTCTTCTCTAATCCTGATGGTACTAGATTGGTAGATAGAGACGATGAGAGCGTTTCAATTGAAACTCTTGATATATCTAACTACAAGAAAAACCCTATACTAGTGTTTAATCACGATTGGGGTAATGTTGTAGGTAAATCTATAGAAGTCACTAAAGACGCTACAGGTTTATTTATTAGGGCTGAGGTTCACAGGTTTACAGGCAAAGAAGATATCTTTGAAGCTGTACAGAAAGGAATCTTAAAGTCACTAAGTCTAGGATTTGTACCTAAACGCTTCAACTATATAGAAGATAAAGACATCTTTGAGATTCTAGATGCAGAACTTGTGGAGATATCATTAGCTCCAGTACAGTCAAACCAAGATGCAATTTTTCAAGTATACGGACAAAAAAGCTTAGGGATTGCTACAAAGACTATTAAAGATCAGACAGATTTAACTTGCGACGAATTAACAGGTATGTGCGAGTTAACTAAAAATATAAAAGGAAAAGTAATGAGTAAAGACGTTGAACAACCTAAGGAAGAGCCTAAAGCAGAACCTAAGGAAGAGCCTAAAGAGCAACCTAAGGAAGAACCTAAAGCAGAACCTAAGGAAGAACCTAAAGCAGAACCTAAGGAAGAGCCTAAGGAAGAGCCTAAGGAAGAGCCTAAAGAGCAGGCTGGAGAGTTAGATGTACAAAAATTGGCAGAAGCTGTACAGGCTGCTGCAGAATTAGCAGCTACTAAACGTGCTGAGAAAGAAGCTCAGGAAGAGGCTGAACGATTAGCTCAAGAAGAGGCTGAAAAAGCAGCTGCAGCTCAACGTGTAGAGAACGCTTTGTCTTTCATCAAGGAGCAGCGTGCTAAGATTGAGGAAACTCCGGTAGCGGACTTAGAGTTAGATGATTTTTCGGAATTATATGAATTACTTACAGAGACTGTTGAAGTTATCGACAGTAAAGTTATTGAAGCTGTTCAAGGGTTAGAAACTCAGCCAGCAGAATAGATTACTTTTGGAGAGGCGTCGCCATAAAGACCGCAATCTTAAAATACTGGGTAATTACCCTAAAGGAATAAATATGGCAAAATTAAGTGATGTTATTGCTAAAGCAGTAAAAGACGTAAAGAGTGACGCTAAACAAGGTCTAGTAGCCTCTGCTAAATCAGTGGGTACATCAGTACCAAAACCTGAAGGTACATTAGGTACTAAAAGTTTATCTGGTGATGCTGGAAAACTTGCTGAGCTAGGTTTTATTGCTAAAACACTTCGTGGTGGTAAGCTTGCGGATGTTGATGCAAAAGATTTGAATGCTCGTGCTAAAGCGGTTGGTGTAACTGGAGACTTGTCTGAAGCATTGCCTGATGGTTTTACTGGTTCTTTACTTCGTGATATTCAAGAAGAATTGAATGTAGCTAAACTGTTTAAAGCAAAACAAGTTAAAGGTGGTGTGGCACATGATCTTATTGCACTATATGGTATCTCTGCATACTTAAACTCAGAAGCAACTGATGGTGTTGATAGTGGTGAAAGTTATACTACTTTCGTAGCTACTACTAATAAAGTAATGTCTGTTGTTCGTAAGTCTTATGAGTTGCTTGATGATTCTTTGATTGATATCGCTGCGGAAGTTCGTACTGGTATAGTACGTGCAATTGCTGAAGCTGTTGAAGAAACTGTAATCAATGGAGATATTGCTGGTACTCAAGATGCTGGTACAGCTGCTAACTCAGCGGTTAAAGTATCTAATGGTTTACGTAAAACTGCATTAGGTAAAGGTACAGTTGACTTTGGTGGTGCTGCGTATACGGAAGATGACTTCCTAGGGTTCATTACACAAATGCAACTTCTTGGTGGTGTATATCTCGACCAACGTGCTGTAGCTCGTGGTGATGTTGTCCTTGTAATAGACCAACATACGTACGGTAAAATCAGAGCGTTCAAGTCTTACAAAACTTTAGATACTGCAGGTAGTATGGCTACATTGTTTGGCGGTAAAGTTGAGACTATTTTCGATATTCCTATCGTTGTAACTTCAGGCCTTCCTGCTGTTAATGCTTCTGGTGTTGTTGATGCAACTGCAGCTAACAATACACTAAGTACTTGTGTTCTTGCAAATATAGCAACATTCCGTTTATCTATGAATGGTAATGTTATTTCTGAATCTGATCGTAATATCGTGAATCAAACATTTGTTTATACAGGTAGTTTGAGATATGGTTTCAGTTCTGTGTATGATTCAACTGACTCTGCACCAAATACTATCGTAGCTTCTTATAAGAATGCTATTGCTGGTATCAATATGGCTCGCTAAGCGTAGCTGTATAAGCTAAGGAGGATAATACCTCCTAAGCTGCATGATAAGCCCTTAGTGAAGAGTTTATTATGAGGCTTATAACTTAATTTACTAAAGGAACAATATGGTTATCATATATGAAGCACCTAGTGCTATGAATTCTAAAGGTATTACATTTACCAACGGCCAGTACACTGTATCTGATACTGTTGGCGAGTACCTACTTAAAACTTTTCCACAAAAGTTTAGAGACGTGACACCTAAGCCTATTAAACCAGCTAAGGCTACATCTAAACGTGCAGCTAAAAAGCCTAGCAACGAAAACGAGTAAAGGATAATACATGGCAGCTTCAGACTTCTCATTTCAAGATTACTTACTATACACTGGAGCTACTGATGCTAATATTTACTTATACTCAACAGTCGCAAGTGGTGTATTAGGTGTTCTTAATAATGAGTATAATATTTATCCAGTTCAGGAAAGTATTACTAAAACATTATTTATAGATAGTACGTCATTTAGATTACTAGCTACACCTGTGGTCAGTATTACTAGTCTTACTTACGATGGTGCGGTTATTGACCCAGCACTTTATACATGGTATGGTGAAGAGGTTACACTATCTACACCAATAACAGATTATAAGAAGCCTATCACTGCTGTATTATCTGTAGGCTATGTGGTAATACCTCAAGATCTAAAACTTGCAATATATCAACACATAGATGCAGTTATATTCGCTATACAAAAACAGACAGACAGTATCCAGAAAGTAGTTAATAGTACTGGTAATACGACATTCTATAGAGATACGGCTATACCTAAAAGAGTATTAGCTGTCTATGAATATTACTCAGCACGTACGCAAGTGATGTTCTGATGGGTTTTGCTGATGACTTACACACTAAGATAGAAAATCTTGTATTTCGACAAGGAGTTCATTTAGCAGAACGTCGGATAGCTAGAATTAAGGAAGGTTTTAGACGTACAGTGATTCATTGGCGTCTAGAAACTAAGATTCTTCTCAGTAAACCAGCTTGGAAAGAGCGTGGTAGATGGGTAAAGAATACCGATGATATGCCACACAGACGTACTGGGAATTTGTTAAGATCAATACCACTATACAAGATTACAGCACGTAAAACAGTTGGACCATTGAGACAAAAGCTTATGTTGGGCGAAACTAATATTCAACTCAAAGCTATATTACGACCGCCATGGACAACATATGGAGAGACACTAAACAACTGGGGTAAATATCAAAAAGGCACAAAATTAACGAACTGGAAAGATAGAGCATACCAAAGATTAGATGATCTATTAGAGGCTCGTATAAGGAGTTATGAATTATGACATTACATGCTAGTATTATGAGAGATATGGTGGAGATTTTAAATACGGTTAAAAGTATACAAAATGTGCAGTTTGGTAACCATAAACCGTTAGATCAAGAACGTTCGTGGTCGTCTGTATATATTATTCCTGGTGCAGATACTTTCTCACCTAGAGTACTTAATACTACTATAGCTGGGTACGATAATTCTTTTTTTGTTCGATGTTTAGTAAATGTAAATAATGATCAGGATTCCACAGAATGGTGTACAGTACGTGATGATATTATCCAAGCTGTACTTAAAGATAGTGAATTGTGGACTCATATCGTTGATCGGGATGTGGTTAATGTGATTTATGATGATATGACGTCATTCCCAGCGCTGACTATGGAGATTGTATTTGAATTCCGTATACGAGAGACTTGCACGTAGTGCCTAGACAGCTCCAGTCTATAACAGCATAACCCTCTGCAGAGAGTTACAAATTTATGTAAGGATATATGATGGCATATATAGATAAAAGTGCTCAATGGAGCATTACAAAAGAAGATTCATACGGAGATAAAAAAGCTCCAACATTGCCGGCTGATTTAGTTGAAGTGATTAACCCGTCGCTAACACAGACTACTGATATGATTGATAGAGAAGTATTGACTAACTCTATGGTAAAAGCTAAACCACTACGCGGTAAGGAAACTAGTTCAGGTTCCCTGGAAATTGAGTTATCTACTGTTGCAAGTGGAGTTCTTAATGGTGACTTACTTTACCAATCAGCGTTCGGTCATAAGATTGCGCCTGTCGCAGCTACATCAGGTAGTGCGTCTACATCTGGAAGTGAAAGTGTAATTACATTCGATATAGCATCAGATGCTGATAACTACGAAGTTGGTCAAGCAATTAAAGCAACTGGCGGAGCTACTGCCGAATATGCAGTTGTTCGTTCAATTTCTGCTGGTACCTCTATTACAGTATCTCCAGCTATCAGTACGAGTCAAACGTCGTTTGGTGGTTTACTATCATACACTATTGCTCGTCCTGATGCTGATCAGATATCGCTAGCAATCCAAGAGTATATTGAAGGCTCATCTAGAGTAGAGTATACAACTGGTGGTTTGGTTGTTACTGATATGACTATTACGTTCCCTATTGCTAACGTTGCAAAAGCTTCGTTTAATTTAGCAGGTGCAGGGTTTAGTGTTAAGGAAGATGGTGTTAATGGAGCAACTGTAGCTAATCGTGCGCCAGCTTGTCTGTCATTCACTCCATACGTGTCTAAAAATATGACATTCAAGTATGCTGGCCAAAACTATGATATTGAGAACCTAGAAGTTAAAGTAGCATCTGATATTTATGATACAGAAGCACTAACAACAGACGGACTTACAAATAAAACAGCTACTGGTAAATCAGAAGTTGGTGGTACATTTGGACTAGAATACTTAGGTACTACACTCTTTAGTAAGTTTAAATCAGGTACAACTGGTGAGCTATTTGGTACTATATCTAATGCTAACTCAACTGCTTTAGTATATGCACCAAAAGTAGTACTTACTGAGTCTACTAAAACTCCAGATAATGGTGTATATAAAGAAACAGTAAAATACGCTTGTCTTAGCTCTAATTGTGCTGATACAAGTGAAGATGCTATTACAGTAGCTTTTGAGTAAGGTATGCCGGACATTTTCCGGCATATTTAGTACATGAAATGGTATATAACTACAAAAATGTCATTTATTAGTAATAAGGTTTAATGACGATTAGACTTAGACGATTAATCGTCCTTAAACTTTATTCATTAAAGTATATCTATAGATAAGAAGGAGCCATAATGGCATTAATTTTTAATGAAGACCTATCAGAAGGTTTTAAATACATAATCGAGTCGGAACGTGATGCTAAAAATCCGTTCTCAGTAACTATCAAACCAATTGATTCAGTACGTTTAGTCACGTTGGAAGATGGACTACTTAAACGAGGCCAAGATAACTCAGTAAGTGTTGCTACAGGTAGTTATAATATATCATTGTGCCTCAATGCAATTACTGATTGGGAAAACATGGTAGACGGAAAAGGTAAGGCCATTGCAATGGTTAAAGACATCAAAGGTTACATATCTCAAGAATCTTTAGAGATGATACCAACTAGCGTTATTACTGAATTAGCTGAAGTTATTGCTTCAGTATCCCAGGACCCATCAACTATCCAAATTTTCAAAGCTGCTGATCCGGTAGCTAAAGATGATAAAACGGATAAGTAATGAGTAATCCATTTAAGTATGGATCTGCTACCCTATACAGAACTCCTGTATGGGTGTCACTGCCGTCTGACTCTGAGGTAAAACTGTTACTTAAACCACTCCCACATAAACTTCTTACTGAATACTCCGAACGTTCTTACATAATACATAAATCAAAAGACTATACGCTCACTGATACTGTACATGAAGCTGTTGCAGCAGCAATTGTAGACACAATGAATACATTTGGTTTTCCTTCTAATACTCAGTTAGTAAACTCATTAAGTCTATCAGATTTACACTTTCTACACGATCGAGTTTTAGAGTTGAGTGTTGTGACGCAGGATCAAATGAAAGCAATGCGTGATATGTTAGACATACAGATGCATAAAGATTTTTCAGACGATACATGGAACTGTATTGTATGCAAAGCCAAAGGCTTAGATTACGCAAGAGCTTGTGGATTTTTAGACAAAGATAAACGAGATCCAAAACCTCTTTTACCTATCGTTGCTGGAAAACGCTATACGGAATGTCCAATAGCTTCGTTAGATACATTTGTACTAAATCAGATGGCGTTAGCTCATAATTTAATGGAGTTAGGTGTGCTACCAGAAGCTGGCGGGTTGGGAAATCAGTCAGATTGGTTTGTCCAAGCAGCTCTCATATATAAACGAAAAATGGTATCAATGGAGCAGCAAGCACTGGATGATGCAAAAAGCTCGTAAAACGGATGGGATATCACCCCTAGTGATAATACAAATAAGGAACACTATATGGCATTAGAACAAGATTTATCATTTAAAATTGTACCTGAATTATCACTAGACTCTATGTCTAAAGAGATCAATGACGCATTAAGTCTAGTTAAAAAACTTGAAGCAGAAAATAAAAAGCTATGGCAAGAGGCGGAAAAGTTAGCTAAAAGTTTTGAAAATACTTATGCGCCTAGTCTCAGAAAACAGAAGACGCAACTAAAAGCGATACATAAAGTAATTGGAGATAACAATAAGGAACTAGCAAAAACTTCTGCACACTATAAAGGTCTTGTAACTTCATATAAACATATATCTGCTGAACTTGGTAATCAAGCAAGCCTAATGGCGAATTTATCCGGTAAAAGTAAACTAGTTGCTACATATGAAGAACAGCGTGCGAGAAATATTGAGGCAGTCAATAAAGCTTTATCCTCAATTACTAAAGCAACGGAAGTAAATCGTAAGAATACGTATACGGATGCTGAACAGCAAAAAATTATCGTTGATAGACTTAAAGCACAAGTACATGAGCGTAAAAGAGCTCGTATTGAGGCAAATAAGCTAGCTCAGGTTGATACAAAAGGCTTTAAGCTTTTACATAAACAAGCTAGGACTATAGCGTTTAATAATAAACAAGAACGATTCGCATTACGCCAAAAAGAACGTGAACAAGCTAGAATTAACAGCCTTCGCATACGTGAACGTTTGGAGGCTAATAAGCTCGCAAAAGTTGACACAAAAGGCTTTAAGCTTCTACAAAAGAAAGCTGAAGATTTACAATGGCAGTTACGACTAGAAGAGAAATTAGCGAAAGCTAAAGAGAAAAACAACGCTTCTGGAGTCTCATCTACAACAACTGCTGTCCGTAAACAAACTAAAGCACTTAAGTCTGCAACTAAAGCTGTTGAAGCACACCAAAGTTCTTGGCACAGACATTTAACGTATATGGAATCGACAGGCGTTGTATTGAAGTACGGTCTTATATCTAATGCGTTATATGGTATTGCCGGAAAGATTGGTGATGTAGTAAAGGAACTTATAGCTTATGACTCTGCTATTTATAATAATTCTGCTGTACTTGGTATTTCTACCGAACAAGCGAAAACGTTAGCTGACAACACACGTGAGCTAGCTAAAACCTATGGTGGGTCAATTGAAGACCTTGATAAAGTAACACTAACACTAGGTCGTGCTGGTGTTGAATATGAAAATCTAGCTGCTGCTACAAAAGCCGTATCACAGATGGCTACAATTACTGGTGACTCTTTAACAAGGTCGTCAGAAGTTGTTAGTACATTTATTACAAACTTTAAAGATGCTGGTATTACTGTAGAGCAACTAGCAAATAAACTAGCGTTCGTAGCTAATGCAACTAAACAAACTACTGAAGATTTAGGTACATTTGCTAACTATGGACTACAAACAGCTAAGTCATTAGGGCTAACTGTAGATACGACATTAGCTTTAGAGGCTACCTTATCACGTTTAGGTTATTCAGCATCTACTGTTGGTACTGAGATACAGAAACTGGATAAAGTTTTTAATACATCTACAACAAGTATGAATAGATTTTTCGACTTGATGTTTGATGGTAAAGGTAAAGCCGCTAAAAAGTCTTTCGTTGAGGCGTTAGCTAATAAAGATGAAGATGCATTATTACGATTTTCTGATGTCATCACTAATGTGCCATATGATACATTTCTAAAAGCAACTGATGGTATGGAGATCCGTACTAAGAAAATGCTATTAGCCCTTCGTATGGGTAATAAGTTATTTCATAAATATTCTGAAGAAATAAAAAATGCTGCAGACGTATCTGAACAGGCTAAAGCTAAAGCATTAGGTTTAGCGACTATCTTAGAGCGTGTTAATGCTGAATTTGTTACGATTTTTAACAAATTTGAAGGTAGAACTTTAAACGCTATATTCCCAAGCAGGGATAAAATTACTGAAACACGTAATGAACTACAATACTTAGTCCAAGGCACCGATGAGTATAACGCTAAAATGCGTGAACTCACTAGACTAAATGCTGATGTACAAGATAGCTTAGATAACTTTTCTGATACTATGACAAATGTAGGATTAGGTGTATTAGGTGCCGTAGGTAGTTGGACTGCCTGGAAGATTGCTGTAAAATCACTAAAACCCTTAATAACAGATGTCGTGGTAGTAACCGAAGGTGCATTAGCTAGTTTAACAGCATTAGGTTATTCTACAGCTGCTAGTTTTGGAATAATTGGAGGTCTTTTAGCTGCTACTACCTTTACTGGTAATAAGCTGTATGATGTTTGGCAACAGTTAGATAGTATTTCAGACAGTACTACTAAAAAGGAACTTCTAGAAAAACATTTAAATGACTGGAAGAACTATTATAGTAACGCAACTCGTATACAAGCAGAGTATAATAAGATATCTGCATCACTTAATGATAAAGATGCGCACAATACCGAAGAAAGTATAAAACGAAAACGCCAAGCATTGGAATTACTACGTAAAGAGTGGAAAAAGAATCAGGACGTTTTCAATTTAGGTACATCTGTTACTGGATTATCTAAAAATCATGATAAACTACTATCACCTAAAGAAGTCCAAGAAAAAGAATATGCACTCAAACTAGAAAAAGAGCTAGCGACGCGTAAAGAATTAACTGCTGCTAACCTAGTTAAAGCTAAAAAGCAAAATCGTAAACTAGAATTAGCTTATTATGATTCGCAAATAAAAGCACTAAAAGCAGGTAAAGAGTTTATAGCTCAAGAGGAATATCAACACAAATTAGCACTACAAAAGATCCAAATAGCACAGCTTGAACAAGAGTTAATGAAAGACTCTAAACAAGCTAAAGATGCGCAATACAAAATTGATCGTATGAAACAGACTGAGGAAATACGACACCTAAAAGCTACACGTACTATTAGAACTACTTTAGACCGTGAAGAAGAGCGTACCTTTAAGTATAAACGTAAAATGATTTTAGCTGAGGCTCAAAAAGCTGGTGCTGGTAAAACTAAAGTTGAGCAAGAGCAACTATTACTTGATGCCTATAAGAAAATTGAAAAGCTATTACCTATTATTACAGACAATCAACTACGACTTAAAAATAGTAGGAAGGTAGATGTTGATACGGTCAAAACAGAAGCTGATTATAATCAAGCGCTATATACTCAGAATGAGATCTTAGAGAAGCTAGTATCTAAGTATAAAACTTTACAAGAGCTAAAGCGTCAACCAGGACAAACTAACGTCCCAGTTTATAAACAAGCAGAGGCCGGTGTACATGAGAAGCAGAGAGATTTAGCTAATGCTTTAGAGTCAAATAATCCTATACGTATACAGCAAGCTAAAATTAAGTTACTTGAAGCTGAGTATGCATTACGAGACGCTATAAATAAACGTCAACTAGAGCTCATGCAACTAGAAGCCAATCAAGATTCTAAAAACCTAGCTGCTCAACAAAGACTAATTGAAACTTCTATTACTTGGAGTGGTGCGTTAAATGGGGTTCATCAGAATATTGCAGAACTCTCTACGAGTATTCAAGGATTAATAGACCCTTACTTTAAGTTTAATAAAGCTAGGCAAGCTTTAGACGCTAAATATAAGAAAGACTACGCCGAGGCTATAGGCGATAACGAGAAACAGAAACTACTATTAAAGCAGTATACTGAAGATAAGATTAACTTAACTAAGCAAGAGCGTGCTGAAGAAATTGCAGCGTACTCCGATATTGCAGGTGCTATGTCATCTTTCTATAAGGAAGGTACAGCAGGTGCAGCCGCGTTTCAAGCTGTACAAGCAACATTAGGGATTATCAACGGTATTACAGCTATACAAGGTGCGTGGGCATCTGGACCATTCCCAGCTAACCTACCAGCAGTAGCTGCAACAACAGCTGCTGTGCTACCTATGATTGATCAACTTATATCATTAGGCGGTTCAGGTAGTGCTGCCGGTACAGCGATGCCATCTAGAGTGGATACATATAAACAAAAATCTGAAGACTATGCTGATAGCATGAAGCCTATTACAGATAGATTAGACCGACAGATTGAGCTACTACAAGCGATAAGTGGGTATGGTGGTTCAGCAATTGCGAAGCAGTTAGAGGATGCACTAACTACATATCGTATCGATAGTATGACTAATACGATAAAGAATCTAGGTACAGTCGGGAACCAGTTTTGGACTCCAGTTCCGAGAACTGACGGTATATCTGGAAGTTATAATACTATTTCAGCTGGGTATAAGATTGGCTCATTAGATGATTATTTTGGTAGTCCATATGAGGATAATATAGCTGCTGGGTACGATAAAGAGTTGACTAGGATTCGCACATTATATGGTGATTATGTTAATGCTAAGGCAGTGACTTCGACAAGTGGTGGATTATTTGACTACGATAATACAGTAAGTAAAGATTGGTATGCTACTCTAAACGACGACTATCTAAAGCAAGATAATAACTTAGTACAGTTTATATTGAAATTGAAAGAGAATAATGACCTAGGAAGATTTGGAGTTACAGACAGTGAGTATAAGACAATTATTGAGGACGCTAAAAGTACTTCTCATGATTTCGCTATGTCTATAATCAACTCTTATCAAACTGTAATTGATGCTGGTAAAGATTTTAAAGAGCAGTATGATGCTATTTACGGTCCTATATATAAATCCAAACGCCTCACTGATGCATTTAAAGATGTGACTGAGCTGATGAACCCTAAAGGGACTAGCATATTAGCGCGTGGTCTATACTCAAATAATACAACTACTAAGTCTTACAAAGATTTTAAAAGCTTCTTAGATGACACAATTAAGTCTATAGATGCAATGAATCTGACACGCGAAGAGGTAGCATTACTAAACTCTGATAATGAGAAAGACTTAAGTAAGAAAATTGAACTAGAAACTAGACTATCGCAGGAATTTGGTGAAGGGGCTAAGCAAGCGCTTAACTTCAAAGATAGTATTGAGTTAGTAGCACAAGCCTTAGCAGACTCTAGAAACAATATAGAGGATTGGTTAGAGTCATTTAGGACTAGAAGTCAGTCACTTATTAATATGGCTATGAACTTAGACCCTAATATGAAGATTGCTACAGCAGGTAATGAGCTAACACGACTCTTTGAACGGTTAAGTGGTGGTGTTGAAGGATTATCAAACCAAGAGAAAGACTTTCTGGATGCAAATAGGGCGTATATTCAAGATTTACAACAAGCGCAGTTTGATGTACTCAATACAGCGTTAACTGACTTATCAGCTGTTATTGACAAACTACGTGGTGCGTCAACTACATCAACGCAGTCTTTAAGTAAGTTTAAACATAGTATGCAGATAACACAAGAGTACTTAAATAATAAAAATTATGAGGCGTACAATGATTCGCTAAAGAAGACTATTGAACTATCTAGTATACTAACTAATAGTGATCCATTTAGTACTGGAAATCAACAAAAGTATGAACAACTTTTAGCTGCTAATCAGTTTGAAGGTATGCAGAAAGCTATTAAGCCGGAGATTGATCTACTTACACAAATTCGTGATAACACTAAAGTTACTGCTGATGATAGATACGCAATCCTACAATACAATAGTTTACTTGGTTTGGACGGTACGCAAAGTACTATAGACTACTATCGTGGAAATACGGTAGATACTATTTTAAATAGTGTTGGACAGTTTGCGGTAGGTGGTTTTACAGGTAGAGTAGACAGTACTGGGCAGCGTGTTGCTGGTGTAGTACATGAGAATGAATGGGTAGCCCCAAGGTGGATGATAGAAGACCAGCCAGACCTTTTTAACTCATTAGAATCATTAAGACAACAACGTAAGTTTGCTGCTGGAGGATTTACATCTAAGGCACCTACTAGTACGTTGAGTAATAATGAACTACTCGAGGAAATTAAGGAACTTAACAAAGAGGTTAAAGACTTGAAACAGCTACAAATAACACAAACAGCAAATAGTACAAGGTCGCTAAATACACAACGTGCTATATTGTCAGAAGTTATTAGTGAGGAGGATTAAATGGCAGCGCAAAGACAACAATTATTAAAATATACTGGCTCATTGTTAGCTAAAAAAGGTACACAATACTCAGGGGATGATTTTTCCTTGGGTAATGTATTTCAAGTAAAATCCAAAAATGTTAAACTAATCTTAAATAGTAATGGTGTAGCTTTTGACATCCCATATGAGGGAATTATTTATGTGAACACGGATGTAACATATACTTTTTCTTCTGATTGTGTTTTAGCATTTGCTGATATGATTGAGGTGGTCGCATGATGTACTTAAAGCAAGAGGCAACTAATGTTAGGAGTAATATTAGTGAGCCTTGGGCTGATTGGTCTCCAACAGCTACTTACAATATTGAAGATGAGTCAAACGGCTTAACTAATACGTCAGTTGCTAGGGTTGGTAATTATTTTTATCGTACAATAGCTAATAATAATGTAGGAAACCCTCCAGAAGATAATCTGGATACCTTATGGGTAAAATGGTCAGTGTCTAATAGGTACGCTATGTTAGACCTAAGATCTACTACAAAAAGTCAAACAGCGGATGGTGAACACTTAGTTGTAGAGTTTACTAAAGGTTTATTAGACACTATGGCTCTTGGATATTATACAGCTGAGCTATTACGTTTAGATTACTTAGGACCTCCTACTGTAGATTACCAAGGTGATGATGAAACTACTGATTATGTTATTGATAGTAATGCTAAGTACCGTCCAGCTAATGATTTAAATACGATTTTAGATGAGCTTCCAGACGGAGCTCCAATACCTACGTCTGTTCTGAACTTTGATGGGTTCTTTTGTGAGATATTATATACATACACAGAGTCTTATGATAAGAATAACGCAGTTACTGATTACTATTCATACATTTATGAACCTTACTCCACGTCTGTTGATAGAGGTAAATTATTGTACTTAAAAATGTTCGGATCATCTATACGTGTGACTTTATATGCTGAAGTGTCTCGTAATTACGCCAGCTGTGGATATCTTGTGGCCGGTGTTGGTGTGCCAATGGGCGATACGTCGTACGGCGTTAATTTCTCCTTTCATAGCTATTCAGTTAAGAATACTGATGCGTTTGGTGTATTATCAGTAACTAAACGCGGGGTGCAAGATTTAATAGATTTTGAAACTACTATTGATAGCAGTATTTTGGCTGATACGAAGCGTAAGATTAAAGAAGTACACGATGAAATTGTAGTATTTGTCTTAGATGAGCAGGAAGATTCCACATATGAGAATATAGTCACATTAGGAATTATTGAGAATGTAAGTACAGTACTGAAAAACCCAGTATTAACCACAATTGCATGGTCAATACATGAAACATTATAAGGATAATTTATGGCAATTACACAAACTTTAAGTAGCTTACCGCAAGCAGGTAAACGTGGAGTACAGACGCGTAATGCGTTTGTAGCTGCACAAGAAGCCTTCCAAGATGCACTCTCTGGAGTATTTGTTACGGAGGCTAATACGTTATCTAGTCAGATTAATACAGTAGCTGATGAAGTAAATACTAACCAACTACTAGCGAAATCATATAAGGACGCTGCAAGTACATCCGCCGGTCTCGCAGAAACATATAAAAATAGTGCTGCAAGTACATATACTGAATTTCGTACGGTATATTTAGGTGTATTTAGTGAGGCTCCTACTACTGATAATCAAGGTAATGCCTTAGCTAGCGGAGCTCTATACTTTGACTCAACTGACGATGCTATGAAAATCTACATAGGTGGTACATGGCATTTGGCGTATGCTGATATAGCAGGAGCACTAACCAAAGAAGGAAATTTATATGGCATTTCTAGCGCTACTGCTGCTAGACAAAATATTCAAGCAGCATACTTGCATGGGTCATCCGGACTAAACTTTGATGCCGCTCATCTTACTGCAGCAGTTATTACTGAGACGTCGGATAGACGAGTAAAAGACAATATTGTGCCTATTGATGGAGCACTTGACAAAGTCTGTAATATGAAGGGTGTAGAGTATACTAAAGTCGATTCAGACACTAAAGAGATTGGACTAATCGCTCAAGATGTTGAGGAGATTTTACCAGAAGTTGTCTCTACAGACGCAGAAGGTATGAAATCAGTCAGCTACGCTAGATTAGTAGCTGTACTTATTGAAGCTGTTAAAGAGCAACAACAACAAATTAATGAATTAAAAGGAGCGATTAATGGCTAAGTTAAAGACAACACAGATAGGTAATGGTTCTTGTGTGTATCTACCAGCGGATACATTTGGGTTTTCAGCAGGTAACACAGCTATTGTTGGTACGTCAGCGGCAAGAATTGACAAGAGCGATACTGGCGCGTACACACGTTATTGCTCTACTGATGCGTATAATGCGAAAAATATTTCGTGCACAACTTCAAACAGTACTGATACTAATCTAGAAATCGTACAAGTTGGCACTAATAGTGTAAGTATAGGGTATCATACTACAGCTACAGGCATTGCCGCTACTGCAATAGGTGCACACACGTCTGCATCAGGATGTATCGCACTAACCGCTGGTAAGTGTACTAGTGCTAAAGGTACACAGTCTGTATCCTTTGGCTACGCGTCAATAAGTTGTGGGGAGAACTCATTTGCAGTCGGGTCAGGTGTTTGTTCTATTGGTAATGCCAGTATAGCAGGTGGTACGGCGAGTAGTAGTAGCCTAGGTTATGCTTCCGTAGCAATTGGTTTTAATGCTGTGGCTTATGGTAGTTATTCGGCAGCCTTTAATAAGTGTACTAGGTCATGTGGTTACGCATCAGCAGCACTAGGAAATCGCACCACTGCTTCAGGGGCGCAGGCACTAGCATTAGGCAATACTACCACTGCATGTGGGTTTGTAGCTATCTCTGCAGGCTTCTGTAACGTTACTGCTGATGCTTATAACTTCTCTATGGGGTGTTGTTCTAATCGTATCACATTTGAGATGGACACTGGTAATGGCTATTTTGACGGCTCAGCTGATGTAGGCAACGCCGACTATGCTGAATATTTCCAACATGTTGAAGATTCTTGTCTAGATCGAGGAGTATTTGCTTCGTTAGCTGACGGGACGAATAAAGTTTGTGCAGGTAATACAGACATTATAGGGATTGTAAGTTCTGACCCAGCTATTGTTGGTGATGCACAATACTTCAAGTGGAAAGATAAATATAAGACTGATGAGTTTGGGCGTAAAGTTATTGAAAAACATATAAGAGTTGATGTTGTAGAAGCTACGGTAGATGAAATACCCGATGGAAATGATTTTAAGACATTTGTCACTGAACTAATCACCTCTAGAGAGCCTAATAATTACTTTAATTTAGGTGAGGAGCAAACGTTAATCGAGCTTCAAGATTTTCCTGAGACTTGTCAAGTTGGGGAACAAATTACATTTAATATCAAATATGAGACGACTGACGAAGTTGTAAATCCTAATTATGATCCAGATGCTGAGTATGTTCCTAGAGCTGAGCGGCCAGAATGGTCACCTATCGGACTACTTGGAAAGTTATGGGTATACAAAGCTGACTTAGATGTTGAGTACAACGTAGGGGATTACGTTACATCTAATACTGAAGGTAAAGCAGTAATAACAACTAAAGGTGACCCATTAGGTGCTTGGCGAATCTTAGAAGTAAGCCAGAATTTATTACGGGTACTATTCAAGTAAAGGAATTTATATGGAAGTAATATTCTATGGTCACCGTAAAGGTAACTTTTTTGATAAAGCTATCCGATGGTGGACATCTCCACTAAAGGATAAGCTATCAGGAAAGTGGAAAGATAGTTTTAGTCATGTAGAGTTATCCTTTAAACAAGGTGTTATGTGCAGTGCTAGCCAATATGAAAATAAAGTAAGATTTGCAGCTACTAGTCGTAGTGACGCATGGGTACGAGTCCAAATAAAATGTACTAATGAGGAAGCTAAACGTACTTATAAATTCTGCTTAGATCAGTTTAACAAACCATATGATTGGTTTGGTTTGTTCGGTTTCATCGTCCCATTTAGGACACAAGAAAAGGACAAATGGTTCTGCAGTGAATTATGTTGCGAAGCATTAAAGGTTGGAGGAATCCTACCAACGTATATAGTTAGCTCAAAGATCAGCCCTAATGGGTTATATAAGTTAGTTACGGAGAGGTTGTAATGCCAGTAGAGATGTGGATGGTGGATTTAGCCATAGGTGTTGGGACAATTATTTTTGGTTATGGTTTATTCAAGGGTAAGGTTAATGCTTTAGAAGAATCTATGGCTAAACATAATGAAGAGGACTCTGTATTTCATACGGATTTAGAGCGTCGACTGAATGCACAGTTTAAACGTATTGATGAGCTCCATACTAAAGTACTACTAACTCAAGCAGAGGCTAATAAACATGTTGACCTTCCAACTATAGAAGAGAAGTTTGTATCGAAGCGGGAGTTGGAATTACAACTTAAAAATATCGACTTAGAGTTAAACTACATTGCCAAGACTGGTACAGAGACTGCGGGAAAGTTAGATGTGTTGATAGATGTAGTTAATAAATTAGTAAAGGATTCCTAATGTTACGAACAGATGTTAAACTTATAATGCGATACGTTACAGTTGTCTTCTTCTTATATTTAGCATGGTATATATTGCAACCAAAGTTTTTAACATCTGTTAAAGACATTGGCGATATTGGAATAGGTGCTATCTATACATCCATACTGGGAAGTGCAGCGTGGATAATTAAAGCTAACTGGAGCACGTCAATGGATAAGGAGACTTAACTATGTTAACCCAAATAAAGTCTGAAATTTGGCTGATTATAGGTATTATCGGACTAATCTTAGCAGTAGGTATAGGTGTATACATAAACTCACTGAAAAGTACCATAAACTTACAACAAAAGCAGTACCTTCGACAGCAAATGAAAGTAGCAAATCTGCAGTTGGAAGTTGAGCGGTACTCTAACATTATCACATTACAGAATGATAGGATAAAACAATTAAAGATCCAAGAGCAGTTACATCGTAAAGAGTTGAATAGGTGGAAGTCATTACCGCCGGAAGTCAAATATAAGGTAATCTACCGTACCAAGTACAAAATCAAAAAGGTTAAATCAAATGAATGTAAAGATATCAAGACTATTATTAATGGGGTTCGTAACATCAATTATAATGAACTTTAGCGGTTGTTGTATTTTGGGTACGTGTCCTAAACCACCACCTATCTATGTTGATAAGCCAGTAAAAGTATATGTACCGGTTAAGTGTATTGTGCCAGACGCTAATTGTACATTCAATAAAGAAACTGACACAGAGGTTATTCAGAGTCTGTTAGAATGTATAATTGACATGAAACACAACGAAAAAGTATGTAAAAATTAGAATAGCTTAAAGGAGCATTAATGGGATTCACACCAAGAACAACAACACATACAGAACTATTTAATATTTGTGTAGATGCTCCTGATAGTATTCTAAACGCACTCCTAGAAGTTGATGGAGCCGGTTCTGGTTTAGATGCAGATTTACTCGACGGATTAGAAAGTTCACATTACTATAAGTCTGCTGCAGGTACGATTACTAGTGGGGATTGGAATACATTTAAAACTCATGGCGTATATAAAGTACAACATGCAAACTTTGATAATGACACTAATAACCCACCAGCATCTTATGCTTATGGTATTTTAAAGGTTGAGCGATCTGAGTACGGCGGAGAAGATAGAACTAACCAAACTTATATTCCTCATGGTACTTCTGATAAATTTATTTATCAGCGTATGTCTAATAATGATACTTGGACTGCTTGGAGTAAAGTTTTCCGTAACGGTTCTGGTGCTGGATCAGGGTTAGATGCGGATAAAGTAGACGGTTTACATGCGTCTCAGTTTTTGCGTAGTGATGCTATGACATCATTTAATACGGCTGGTAATAATTTACAGCTTGTTGGCGATACAGAAACTCGTACTGGGCTTCAGTGGAAACAAGGCAGTACGTGTGTGTGGGATCAACAAATTAAAGCTACTGGAGATTTACAGTTTGTAGGTACTACCAACCAAGCGTTTAACGTTGCTACTGATGGCGGTATGAATTTACGGTCAAGGACCGATACTTGCCCAGTTAACCTAAGATTTAGTAGTAATAGTGGTAGCGATTATTGTCAGTTCGGTACTATCAGCTATACGCATGCAGATAGTGCATCACACGGCCATACTGAAGAATTTACTATTAAGGGAAGTACAGATAATACAGGACTACGTCTAGAAGCAGATGTATATTTGGCTTCTAAAGCTAATAGTTGCTCTCATCCTATAATCTTTAATGGTACATCTGGAGAATCTGATACTAATGATAATGCTGGTGATTTTGCTATACGTGCAATTGGTGAGTGTTTAGTATTTTATGAACCTGAACAGTCAGGCGATATTCATATGGTTATTGAGGATGGTACTGGCGTAAACGCTAAATATGGGTTTAAAGAGAATGGTACTTGCCTTAAAGATAAATATATTAGGAAGACTGTAGCAGATACTTTTACAAAATTGACAGGTAGCGCATTACATGTTACGTCTGATGGTAGTAATTCTACGGCTATTTGTTTTGATAATGATGGTAATAAGAATATATCTACTAATGACGGTAGTGGTAACTTTACTATTAAATCAGGTGTAAATGCATCTAGTATGCACTATATTGCAGATAATACTGGTGCAACTAGTATTGTTATGGATTCCGATACTGTTGATGGATGTATCGCGTTAGGTGTGTCTAATAAGGGATTAGCTTGTGATTTAGTTAGTTATACTTCTGCGTTACTTGTAACAGATGGTATAAATGGCCTTAAATGGACACAAGGTAGTGATTTACATGCTGGAGCTTTAGCTACTAAATACACTGTATACCATTCTGGGAATATTCCTACATGGAATCAAAGTACAACAGGTAATGCGGCTACGGCGTCAAAACTACAAACTGCTAGAACTATATCACTTGGTGGAGACTTGAGTGGTAGTACAAGTTTTGATGGTACAAGTAATGTAACTATTACAGCAGATGTGGCTAATGATAGCCATTGTCATGATGGTAGATACTATACTAAAAGTACTGCTGATAGTTGTTATGGTAAAGTAGGCGGTAGTCTAGATCAATTTAAAGATTATGTTGATGGAGATAATCATTGGCATACTAATGGTAGAGATCTTAAAGTCAATGGGAAGCGGGCACTGGTAGGGTTTTCTACTAATGATGGAAATCTTTTACACATAAACTACGCCTGTGACTTTGCTACTGGTACTTGTATTTATGGTACGCTCAAAACTCAAAACGTCTATGGTAGTAATACTTATATGACTACTTTGTGTAGTTCAGGGGATACTACAATTGGTTATTATAGTAATAACGGCACAACTCACTGTGGTAGATTGTACTTTCGTACAGCTAAGTGTGTAGACAGTGCGGATGATATATGTACTAGTGGGTATATGTTTTTACATAGTGACGGAAGTATTAGAGCTAATGATGTTTTATGTGCTCCTAAACTTTGTTCAGATACTTTATGTAGTACTATTAAGGTTTCTTCTACTTGCGCATATATTACTAATGCTTGTATTCCGACTATACAATCAGAAGTATCTTGTAGTACTTGCAGTATTCTTAACGGGTATAATTTAGGTACGTGTGTATCCGATTTATGTGCGTGTGTTGGTACAAAAATCAATAGTTCCACTGCGTATTCGGCGTTCTTGCAGACAGGTGCGGATAGGGAACAGACGGTATCTGGTAGGTGTTTTCTGTTTAATAATGCTGCCCAGAAGATGTCAATGGATCCTAGAACTAGTTTGCCTAACTTTGATAATTCTAGCATAGGTGCTTTCCATATTTGGAATAAAGCAGATGAAGCAAGTGGGTATAATCCTGCCGGTATAGGTTTATATGATGGATCTGAGTATCAGTATTTAAGTACTGTTACAAACAATGGTATGTTACGTCATCAGAATGGTAATGGGTATTTAGAGACTGGTATAACAAATACTGGGTATGCTTCAATAAATACTGATAGAGCACTTATTAAAGTTAATAAAGGTGCTGAATTTGCTGGAGATGTATCATTAACTAATCACTCTGTCTGTTGGCGAGAAAATACTGATTATGCAGCTATCGGTTTTGTTAATACTAGTGATAGTGATACAAATAGCTACATGTGTTTTAAAACCGGGGATAATGGTAATGAGCACTTTAGATGGTATTCTCAGAATGGTGGAACTACGTCACTATGGATGCAACTAAATGGTGGTCACTTATCTATACCAGGTATTATGTGTGTTGGTGGTGGTCTTAAACAAGATGGTTTTACTATTCTGAATGGTAGTGATACGTGGTTAAGGACTAGTGGGAGTACCGGTTGGTATAATGCTACCTATGGTGGTGGTATGTATATGGTAGATAGTACCTGGGTACGTACCTACGGCGGTAAAGGATTATACACTACAGGTACTTTACGAGCTGATGGCGGTGTTCAGGTTGATGGCAAGTATGCTATCTCTGCTGATGCTAAAACTTTATATGAGGATGAAGTTGCTTTACACGATAAGTATGTGAATCAATGGACGGCTATTAGTCAATCTGGGAATGATGTAAAATGGTATCGTATTGCACATGTTTCTGGCACCCAAAACGCTCAAATAAAGTTAGATTTACAAGGGTCTTATGGATTTGGTTCAGGAGCTACCAACTATGGTTTAGTGGTATTTTTAGAACTGCAAAATAATCAGGACTCTGATGATAATATAGGGATTGATGGATTTCAATATGGCGGTACTGTACTAGACTTTGGCGTTGTAAAAATTGATAGTTATACTTATGATATTTATGTTAAAGTTAATACATTTATGGGTATGATTATATCAGCATTTAAATCTGATAATGCGAATCTCGTTACATTTACAGATGACTACAATAGTACTGATGCTCCTACTGATTTCATTAGCCACGCCACTGATATTAATACGATATGGTCGAGTAAGAATGATGGTTACGGTTCACAATTAGACGCTGGACGATTTGAAGGTAAAACTGGGCAAGATGTACTTAGTGCATATAATAATGCAAAAGCTTAAATAAAAGGAATAACATGGCAACTTTAACAGACTTTGCATGTGCTGTTGGTACAGACATAAAGAATTTAAATACTTGTGCTGGTACTAAATTATCATGCTCTGGTGGATACCTATCCGGCAATATTTGTAGAGATGCCCATTCTAGTGGGTATTTTGTGGGTGGGTATAATAATATTGGGGCCAGTAATACAAAGACCAACCCAATCTTCACGATTGGTGGTCATTACTTACCTGGGGATAATGATTTATGTAATATGTATGGTATCGGCTATTCGCACTGTAATGCTAATTATGATGGTATCTCTACAGTATTACATAATGGGTGGGGAATGTATGTAGCAGCTGCTGGGTGTGCTCGTATTGGTCTTAATGCAACAGCTGGTGTTGGCTGTGCTGTAGGGTGTTGGAAAGCTCCTACTGTTTGTGCTGATTTAAGACTAGCTTCAGTTTGTGGAGCTATTGACAATCTTTGTGTAAACTGTGCATGTATTAACTATACTACGATAGACTGTGCTAGTATAAATCATTTAACAGCTAATACATGTGTTAGTGGGACCATTACGGCTGAGTATGTATGTGCAACTAACACCTTGTGCAGCTCAGACATGGTCGTTGGTGATACGTTTAGAGCTAACTATGCGATGACAGTAGGACGTTTCAGTAACGATGATACGACACACAGTGCTACAATTACATTTAAATCTACAAAATGTGTAGATAGTGCTGACGATATATGTCACGCAGGTACACTTACGTACGATGAAAATGGTGGGTTTCACCTTTCAAGTACTCTACAAAGTACTACATTTATAGGGGATTGTTTAAGTATATCTGGAACTACATGCTTATATAGCGATGTAAGTATGAATAATAACCTATGCGTAGCTTCTAAGGTAAATATACAAGATACTTTAACAACAGCAAGCTCTAAAGTAAGTAGTTATGCTGGAGGTAATGGGGCTCCTGCTATAGCTTTATGTAATAGCGATATCAATGGAATCAATGCTCTAGTTTTTAACGACCCTTCTAACGTTACACATGAAGGTATTTTAGTTCCAACAAAAGATTCCCCTACACAGTTAGCTGACTACTCAAATCTAACTGCGAGAACAGATGGACAATGGTACGTAGCACCTAAAGCTAATGGTACTGCGTATAAGGTTTGGACTCAAGGCAATATGGGGCCTGGCAGTGGTTTAGACGCTGATAAAATTGATGGGATTGATAGTTCTCAGCTAGTGTATGGGGATAATAGTACCGGTACTCGCTGTAATGATAACTTTGATACCATAACTAAATCTGGATTTTATAATGCGCAGAATGCTACAGGTTCTCCTTATGATACACAGTGGACTTGGTTAGTACATCATGAACATTCTAACGATAATGGTTATGGGTTTCAAATGGCAGTATGTAATGCTGCTACTGCACGTTTAGCTATTAGAACTAAAATGGATGGAAGTGTAAAACCTTGGAGAGAAGTAGCATTTTTAGATAGTGATATTAGTGGAGATACTACTGGAAATGCGGCAACTGCAACAAAATTGGCTACAGCGCGAACAATAGGACTATCTGGTGATGTGTCAGGCTCAGCATCATTTGACGGCAGCTCAGATGTAACTATTATAGCTACTGTAGCGAATGATAGTCATACTCACGATACTAGATATTATACTAAGACTTGTACTGATAGTAAGTATGGAGCGAAAAGTGGGAGCTTAGATCAGTTTGCAGACTTTGCTGATGGCGATAATCACTGGCACACTGCAGGTAGAGACTTAAAAGTAAACAATAAAAGAGCTATGGTAGGTTTCTCTAGTACCGATGGTAATAAATTAGTTATTAATTATGACGACGATTTTTCGAATGGTACGTGTATATGTAAAAAGCTTAATACTGGTTGTGTATATGCCGGATTGTTGCAAGCTACATCAGTATGTAGTACATCTACAGCACGTGTTGGTTATCATAGTAATAATAATTCTACTCATTGTGGAGCTGTAGATTTTAGATCAACATTGTGTGTTGACGGTGCTGATGACATCTGTAAAACTGCTAGGATACACTTACAAACTGACAATACACTATGTATTAGTAATGATACTTGGGCTCCTAAATTTACTGCTTGTGATATTGTAACAACTAGATATGTCTGTGCTCCGTACGTCAAAGGAACTACTTGGGTATGTAGTCCTACTGTATGTGCTACGTCTAAAGTAAGTACTCCTACACTGTCTGTTGGTACTGTTTCGGAAGGGTTTAGTGTAGGTAGTGTAACTAAAACATCCGATACCACTATTCGTATTAAGTCTGATGATGGGCATCAAGCGTCTTTAATGGTCTATGGAGATATTCAAGGTACTGGTAGAGTTTATGTAGGACAGTCTCCTACTTATGGTGGTGGTATAGAATATAACGGGGATAATAATCCTGTAACTACTGGTGCTGGAGCCGATTATGTTACAATGTTTAGACGTAATTCAGGTACTGATTATTGGACGGCTAGAAATAAGTATGATGGGAATGATTGGGAATTTCGTGAAAATGCTATAGCACGACAATGCTTAGTAGCAGGTTATCACAGTAATGATAATACTTCGCATGCTGGTAGTTTGGTACTTAGAACGACGTGTTGTGTTGCTGATGCTGATGACGTATGTAGAACTGCAAAAATACAGCTATGGAATAATAATTGTGTTTATATAGATCATGGAATTGTTACTGGTGGTTCTGTTAAAGCTTGTGGTATTATTTGTAGTTGTAATGCAGATGGTAATGTATGTATTGGTGCTCAGAATACAACTTGGGCGCATCTAATGACTGATAGACCTAGTTTTTACACTAATAAGTCTTTATCGGTTAATGGTAGTATTTGCGTACATAGTGGGTTAGCTTGTATAGGAGCTAGTGGTACTATATTAGCTAAAACTTGTATGATTACACCTATGTTGTGTGGCTGGACCGGTGGTGTAGTAGGACGCTTCAGTAATGATAATACTACACATGCTGCTACTCTTACATTTAGATCTGCTAAATGTGTAGATAGTGCTAATGATACTTGCTATTCCGGGTATTTAAACTTTACAGAAAATGGGTATTTTCAGTTATCTGATCACTTATACGGACAAGATTTTCATGGTGGTTTATTTTCAGGTACGTGTTTGAGTATTAATGGTGTTGCTTGTGTATATAATGACATACGTACTAGTAGTAAAGTATATGCTAATAGTGGTATTTGCGTATCTAGTGGTACTATTACTACTGCACCAGGTAAGAATAGTAGTTACGCCGGTGGCGGTGGAGCTCCTGCAATTGCATTATGTAATAGTGAAATTAACGGAATTAACGCTTTAGTGTTTAATGATGTGTCTAACGGTCCTGGTGAGGGTATATTAGTACCTAAAACAGATAACCCGTCAGGGTTAGCTAACTACACTAGTTTATATGCTAGATGTGACGGTCAGTGGCATATAGCACCTACTGCTTGTTCTACGTCTTATAAGATCTTTCATCAAGGCAATATGGGACCTGGTAGTGGACTAGATGCAGATACTGTGGATGGAGTTGAAGCTAACTCATTAGCTAGGGCAGCTTTTAGGACTGACAATTCTGGTACAGACAGTACAACATGGTATAAAATTGCGAGAGTGACTCTATCAGGACGTTACCAAAATTATAACACGGAACTTCACTATATGAGTGAAGGTAGTAGTAATGTTATGCCGTATGTAGGTAAGCTTAATTTGCGTGTTAAGCAGCAAGCTGACTTTGGGAATGATCCTTATGTATCGGTATATGATTATTATGATGTAGCATCAGTTACAGATTTTAGTTACGTTATTGTTGATAATTCAGGACCATCTATTGTAGATATCTATGTAAAAAATAAATTAACTTATAACTATATTATAGGTACGCGTATTGAATCTTCTAGTGGTGCTGATAAAGTTGAATATTATGATTTAGCTACAAAACTTACTACGGAGCCTGCTGGGTTAGTACCTGCAGTTAAGCAGCATGTTGGACGTAGCTATGTGCAGACTTGTGGCGATACTATGACAGGCCAATTAAGTGTTTGTGGTAGTGGTACTATTGGTGGACCTAATGGTAGTGTTAATAATGGATATATTAGAGTTACGTGTGGTGGTGCTACGCTAGGTATAGATCCTAACGAAATTCAAACTACTGAGAGTGTATTGGGTTTATCTACTGCTGGTGGTACTGGGACATTAAAATTTAATGATCATACAGTTTGGCATGTAGGAAATATGGGAAGTGGGCATGGTTTAGATGCTGATAAGGTAGATGGATTACACGCTAGTCAATTTGTTAGAAGTGATGCTGAAGACCATGCCACGGGTAAATTGTGGTTAGATGGCGGAGCTGTAATAAATAGTCACGTGTGTTGGACAAACACTAAGAATATTGTTCTTAACGCTAACGCAGATAACGCTGAATGGTCATTTGATTTACATAAATGCGGATATACTGGTGCTAAGTGGCATGTATGGGATGAAGATAAAAGTTCATTGTTATCCGTACATCCTGATGATGGTACTGTTTGTACTCACTATAACTTAAGAGTCGGTAGTGCGCTGACTGTTGGCGGGTCAGCTGGACACTTTTTCAATGATGGTAATGGACGTACTGCGTATACTGGTGCGGACTTTTATATTCAGAGTGGTGCCCCTGTAACATACATTTATAGTCCTAATATCTACTTAGGAGATTCCGCAGGCTCTACTGTGTGGATGCGCGGCAATGCTTTAGTTGGTAATAATTGGGAGTTTAAAACTTCTGGTGAACTGTTAATACATAGCTCTACACCGACGATAAGATTAAAAGATGTAGATAGTACTGGCTCCAATAATGCTATTAAATTCCAAACAGGTGCTAGTCAGGACTTGGCAATTCGTCATGAGATCTCTGATAGTAATTTACCAACACCAGGGCAAGCAGTCGTAATACAGAATACATCTGATGCAGGTAATCATACGCAGTTAATAGTAGATGAAGATGTATATGTACATGGTGGGAGTGGTACTGATGTATCAGGTGCTGTTAGGGTGCTACATTTAGGAGATTGTGATGATTTTGAAACGGCATATAACGCTGCCAAAGCGTAAACTAAAAGGATAAATATATGGCAGATATGACAAGTTTAGGTACCTTAATTGGTACCGATATAAAAAATATAAATACATGTTTGGGTACAAAGTTGAATTGTGCTGGTGGGGCGCTATCTGGAACATTGTTAATGGATAAAATTGGTAGTTGTTCACAATCTATCTATTTTAAAAGCTCTGATTCGACCTCTGCTGATTTCGCTATCCGTTCTTACGGTGAAGGGTTAGATTTTTATGAGCCAGAAGATGGTTGTAAATTGCATATGAGAATTTGTGATGACTCTGGAGTTAATGCTGTCTATGGCTTGATGGAAAATAATGTTAAGTTATGTAATAAGTATTTAGGAAAAACAGCTAAAGCAGCGGATTCTGACAAATTAGATGGCCAATATAGTAGTGGGTTCAGGAGATCAATTGGTAATGCGTCTGCTAATGTTGGAGTTAATGGAGAATCTCATTGGGTAACTGTTGCTAAGAATGTCGGTGGTAGGCATAGCGGTACTGTTATTGTCAGTGACCAAGATAGTGGAGATCACTCATTTATTGAAATTAACTGGGTGCGTTCTTATCTAGACTCCTCGTTTAATGTTATTAATATTGGAGGACATGCTAACAAGATAACAGGTGTGCGGGTATTATATAATAACAATAATGATGGGTCTAATGGAAATATCTATAAAGAAAAATTGTTACAAGTACAAGTGACTGCTCAAAGTACATATTCAGTAAAAGTTATAAGTGACTCATACACACCTGGTTGGGGTGGGCATACTGTAGTTACACCAATTGTGGAAGATACAAAAACTGACTATTTAACTAAAGGCCCAGTACTTACAGATATTGCTTGTAATACAAGTGCTATACAGAAACATTTGACTGTTGGGGGCGATACTAAAGTACATGGAATGATGTGCTCCACTAAATCTTGCAGTAGTTGTGACTATGGGGCTTATATGTGCAGGAGCTGTATCAATACTATTGTAACTTGTGCAGATAAAGTATTGATGTCAGGTAATATTTGTAGAGATGCCCATTCTAGTGGCTATTTTGTTGGTGGGTATAATAATATTGGGGCCAGTAATACAAAGACCAACCCAATCTTCACGATTGGTGGTCATTACTTACCTGGGGATAATGATTTATGTAATATGTATGGTATCGGCTATTCTAACCATTGTGCTAACTATGATGGTATTTCTAATGTGCTAGGTGGCAGTAATTGGGGTTTATATGTGGCTTCTGCTGGGTGTGCTCGTATTGGTCTTGGATCAAGTAATGGTGTTGGCTGTGCTGTGAGTTGTTGGAAAGCTCCTGTTATATGTGGAACCACTGCCGTATGTACAGCGTGTATAGCTACTGGGCGATTGGAGGCTACAGCAGACATTACTGCTCAAGGTTGTATTTACTCGAATAGTTGTATTGTAACAAGTGGTATTATTAAGGGAGCTACAGTTTGTGGTTTTAATAAAGTAATTGGTCCTGTTGGATGTTTTACTACACAAAACACGGTAGGGTACTACAGTAACAACGATACAACACATTGCGGAAAAATAGAATTTCGTTCAGCGTTAAGTGTAGCAAATGCTGATGATACGTGTCTATCATCTTGCCTATATCTGCACACAAATAATATATTACACTCGAATGTATCTATATGTACTCAAAGATTATACACTAACATTACCTGTACTGATAGGATTAAATTTAAGCCTGGTACGGCTGGTAGTGATGATGCGTCAATTGAGTGGTTAGGTAGTGACAATGCTGGATGTTTAAGGATATCAACTAGTGATGATAATGGTTCTGAGCCAATAGAGTTTGGGGATTATGATAATACACACCAAGGTGGAGCTTTTTGTAGTTGGGGTAGATGGAATAGAGCAGGATTACAGCTATCTAATGATTTAGTAGTTAAAGGTGGTGATATATGTATCTGTAACGTTAATAAAGGTATCAGTTTTCAAGACTGTAATAGGATGTGGTTATCTACTGGTGGCAATAAAGACTGGGGGTTATTTTGGAATACTGATACTAACTCATTTGAGTTGAAGGCTGCTGGTACAACTAAACAGATCTTTGATATTGATGCTAATAGTATTACTGCTGGCTGTTTTTGCGGTAAAGCTAGTAGTGCTAATGGTGCAGATTGTGCTGACCATGCAAGATTTGCTTGTTGTGTATGTGTACACCAGACGGATACTGGAACTGGTGAGTATGAGATGGTTTGGCAAAATGCTGATAAGTGTCTGTATAGTTCGACTAGCTTTGTTATATACAGAGGTGGCACATCACGGGAAACTCCATTTATTAAAATTGGTGCTTGGGGGTCTGATGACGTAGATAGAACGTCAGCTATCTGTTTTAGAAGTCAGTGTAAGTGCGGTGACGGGGATACTGTATGTCATGCAGGATCAGTATACCTTGCAAAAGATGGAGACTTATATACTGCACAAAATTTCCACTCTAACGCACTATATTCTGGTGCTTTATGCGCTAATACTATCGGTGTAGGACAAACAGACGGTGTTTGTGGCCATGGTGTAAGTTTGTACGGTGGTCCGAGTAGCGGCATGCCAACATACGGTATGGCATTTGCAAAAACTTGTACGTATGGTACATATGGTTGTGTGTCTGGAGATTGGGCGACTTATCTTACTATGAGCACTAATGCAGGACGTGGGTGGATATTTAAAGCTGCTGGTGGTAGTAATGTCGCAAGTATTAGTAATGACGGTAGGATGTGGTTAAATAGTAGTATGTACTCTCCTACCATTTGTGGTTGTAATTACCAGACTAGAGACCAAAACAGTGGATACTGTCTAAAACACGTATCTAACAGTACTACACCTGTTTGCAGAACGTCTGGTAATATTATAACAGGTGGTAGTGATTATGCAGGGTTAGGTAAGCTTAACAATGTTGCGGTACAGACATGGTATGGATTTTCTATTAGTCCGACTATTAGTGGGCAAGCTATTGCTCAAGGTAAACCAGCATTTAGTGTTAACGCTAGAAATGGTTGTACGATTGTCGCAGGAAATGCTACAGCATTGGGATCAATTACAGCAGAATGCTCTATCACTGCAGGGCACTATAGTAACAACAATACGATCCATGGTGGTGTTATCCTATTCAAAGGGTCTAAATGTGTAGCGGATGCTGATGATATCTGTATTGTACAGCGCATATGTTTGAACCCTTATGCTGGCTCATTAGAGACAGCTACAACATTTTGCGCCTCACAACTCCATACAGATCTAGTATCAGCGTGCAACCTTCACGCAGAATGTACTGTAGAGATCGGTAGTATATCGTGCAATCGAGATAGTAAGTTGTCTGTATTTGCTGGCGATGCTAATGTAGCTACAATACAGGCACTAGGAAATAGTCAAGGAACAGGTAGATTATTCGTTGGCCAGTCCACTACTTATGGTGGAGGTATTGAGTACAATGGTGATAATAATCCTGTAACTACTGGTGCTGGAGCCGATTATGTTACGTTATATCAAAAACGAAACGGAACTTTTAATTGGACTGCTAAAAACTATGTTAATAGTTATAATTGGGAGTTTCGAGGGGATGTTAAAGCTGTATCGTTTACAGAGACTTCTGCTAAACGGTATAAAACTGATATTTGTGAGTATGGTAAACAAACTTGCGTTTTATGTAGTTTAGCTAAATTAAGACCAGTTACATATAAATTAAAGGAGGATTCAAATCATTGTAATCAGTATGGATTTATTGCAGAGGATGTGGAACAAGTATTCCCTGAATTTGTTCAGTATGACGTATCTGGTGAGCAGGTAGAAGGGCTTCAGTATGCTAAAATGGTTAGTGTACTAACCGCAGGTATACAAGAGTTAAAAGAGCTTGTTGAGAAGCAAGATAAACGAATAAAAGAGCTAGAGCAGATACTTTAGTTCTATAAATAATTTAAAGGAAACAAAATGGTATATTTAGAAAGTTTAACAATGATTGATGGGACAGAGATTGATGGTGTAGCTATTAGAGTTAATAGTGTACAAGTTCGTAGAGCTATGATGGTAGCTGATACAAAGTTTGAGTGTGAAGCTAATATAGAATTCTTCAGATACGATAAAGAAAATGAGCAACTAGGGGAGTATATACAAATACCTTTCTATAGTTTACAGTTCCCTTATGATGGTGCAGAAGATGGTAATATTATCAAACTAGCATATCTTGAGGTTGTAAAATTGCCGGCATTCACCGACGGCGTAGAGATATAAAGTAAAACAGTAAAAGGATATTTATGAGTAATTTTGAAAAGGCGTTAAACGAAGTATTAAAAGATGAGGGAGGGTACGTAAAAGACCCTCTCGATAATGGTGGTGAGACATTTAAAGGTATATCTAGACGTTACTTTCCTAAGTGGGAAGGGTGGGACATTGTAGATGTAAACCATTTTGATGAACGTTTAGATGATCTTGTGAGTAAGTTTTATAAGCACTACTTTTGGGATACTTTAAAGTTGGACGACGTACAGAGCCCATTTATAGCTGAAATGTTATTTAATGTTGGAATAAATCAAGGTAAGAAAGTTGTAACGAAGAAAGTGCAGCGTATCTTAGGCGTATCCGTAGATGGTATTATTGGGCCTAAGACGATAAGTGCTTTGAATAGTGTAGATGAAGGTAAATTTGTATTTCAATTTATTCTTGAAACTATTGACTTGTATGTACATATCGTAAACACACATACAAACCAACGAAAGTTCCTACTTGGTTGGTTAAATAGGGCGATGCGTTTATATCATAAATACCTACGAGAGGGTTAAATCTCTCGTAAGTATATGGTACGTTAAAAGTGTACAACCTTAACGTCCTCAATTCTCCCATCAGACTCTACAAATAATAACGTCTGACATGGTGTAATAGCAGAAAATCCTGACTGAACACCATATGATGTGTTACCAACCATTGTACCATTTACAATATTTAGACCTTTGTACTGGTTAGTTGCAGATATAAATGAATGTGTATGCCCAGATATTGCGTGCCTGTAAGGTTTACCAAACAGTTGGATACAAGTATCTTGAAGTTTAGATCTAGCTGCTACTGTAGTGGGGCTGTATGTACGTTGAGTATCTCCGTGCATCAGCAAAATATTTGCAGTATTTACATTTAATAGCTGGTAGCCTGTATCGGTCGTGTGTATTATTACATTATCCCATTTACCTGCTGTGATGATCTGCTTTAAAAGTAAATCGATTAACCTACCATAATCAAGATGTTTATTAGTTGTTTTAATGTCATCAGTTAAACGCTCATGATTAGATCCTGTTGAATATAGTTCTACTACTTCATAATGTGCTCGCAAAGTGTTTAGCATAGCAGTGTACAACTCAACGGCTTTAGCAATGCTCTCAATCACACTTCCCTCAGTTTCCCACATACCTCCATGAATCACACCTTTTAAGATATCTTTAAGGTCTGCAATTATTAACCTTTTTGACTGCTTATTACTATTTAGGATAGCTGAAGTAAAACGCTCGATACGTAATTTTGCCACTTCATAGTTATACTCATTATCCGGCACATCATTTGGTGTTACTACTTCACCTAAGTGAATATCAGACATAACTGCAATCAGACCATACATTGGTATATTAGCGGTAAGCTCTGCATGTGTAGTTAGCTCAGGCACCTCTATAGCATCAACAACAGATGATAATACAGACGTAAACTTATCTAAAGCTGCACCTTTAGCGATACTTCTACGTTTCGTAGCTCTATGATAATTCAACTCATTTCTAGAGTGTTGTAGTGATTTTTCTAACTGTAATGCTTTGGTTTCGATAACATCAAACTTTGTCTCAATACTTTCACCACTTAAATACTGCTCATAGCTTTCAGCTCTATCTTTAACCCTAATCTTCAAACCTTCTGATATGAACCAACGGCGTATTGCGTACTGATTAACACCAATAATGTCCTGCATCTCTTTCATAGATTTACCTTCTACATACATAGAAAGCAATAACTCTTCATAATCCTCCATACTACAACCTTATTTAGACTGTAGTTGTTTATCTAACTCAGCAATAATAGTATTACTATCGATACTGATATAGTATGGATCAAACGGGTTAAACTCTTGAATTTTCCCTTTGAAGTTAGTTAAGTTTGTATGTATTTTCCACCCAAACTGCCAAGCAGGGATACCACCATATAATGCTATAGCTGGTTTGTTATTTGCTGCCGCCATATGACATAAGCTACTATCAATACAAATTATTGCTTTAGCGTGCTTTGCAAGAATATTATATGCTATTGATGGCAACTCTAACTGCGTTGTATGAGGAAATTTAGGGTGCTCATTTGGTAAACTATAATCAACTATAGCAAGATCCGGATACTTAGCATGTATCTTCTGTAACAGCACATTAACAAATGGTATAGGATAATTACGCTGCTCATGCATCAACCCAGTATGATACTGCGACTCTTTCGGGTTAAAATCTACAGGACTTTGGCCTCCTGTAAACTGGACTAAGATAAAGTCCACTAATTCCTCAGCAATACTTTCTGCATGCTTTGTGAGATCTTCAGGTATGACTGGTAACTGCGGTAAATTGTCTGGAGAATATTCAACCCCTAACTCATTAGCCCAATACTCGAGTAGATGCTTATCGCCATATAAACTAAAATTACCTTTGTATGGTTCGCTATAAATTAAATCTGTAGTTACTCTACGTAAATCCTCAGTACCTACAGCATCTGGAGTAAATACTCCTTGAACCCCTGGTATACCTACATATACATCAGGATATGGGGACACGATATTGATAGCCCCGACTCCTGATTTACGTACCAATGCTGGAATCAATGATGTAAACATTATATGCTTACCTATACCACCCTCCACATTATAGGTTGGTGCTTTGACAATTTGTTGTGTTTGTTGTTTATTTTCCATTTGTTTCCTTTTTTGTTACTAATAGGTTTTGGTCAGCAAAGTAAATATACTTAAATTCAGCATTGTCTAACGTGTGTAGTGCATCTTCTACAGTTTCAACAAGAGGTTCCCCACTTAAGTTGAAGCTAGTATTCCCTAATACGCCTACTCCACTAAGTTTTTTATACTCGACAAGAATGTCGTATAGTACTTTGTTCTGCTCTCGAGTGACTGTTTGTACTCGTGTTGTTAGATCATGATGAACTACAGCAGGTATTTGTGCTTTAACATCTTCAGTTGTAGGAAATGCTACCATCATATAAGGACTACTAGTGATACCAATAGGATCCCAAAGTGTTGATAAATCTTCTTCAAGTACGCTACAAGCGAAAGGTCTAAAGTACTCACGTTTTTTAACGCGATTCATACTATCTTTCCCGTCGTGTAATGTTGGGTTAAATAAAAATGAACGATTACCTAAAGCTCTTGGACCTGCTTCTGAACGTCCTTGGTATAAAGCAACAATCTCACCCTCATCCACCAATTTAGCGATTTCTTTAAGATTTCCAGGCTTAGTTACCATGTACTCATAAATTGGTACCACATCATCAGCAGTATACTCCCCACCGGTGTAGTAGTTATCTATACCGCGAACCTTATTAATATCTCCACCTGCTGTGATAAATCCGTACTTTGCTGCACCTATACTATTACCTGAATCATTACAAGTAGGCTCAAACCAGAACTCGTAATCTGGAAACTTTTGAAGAAGTTTCGCATTATTTACAACATTTAACCCGTACCCGCCAGAGATACAAATATGTTTACTACTTGGATTCATTGCAATAGCCCTACTCACAAGCATAGTAGCTAGCTGTTCGCTAGTATATTGAATTTTTCTAGCGATATTTTCAGCGAACCCTTCAGGATTACCTTTATTTACCTGAGCTGTTACTGTATCTGTAACGCTAGTTGTCGCAGGATAGTGCGGTTCAAAGTACTCTAGCTTACCTCGATTACCTGTATATAATTGAGGGATACGACTATCGAATTTACCATAAGCAGCTAAACCCATTGTTTTTCCTGCTTCGATAGGGTGCCAACCTAATAACTGAGTTACGCCTTCATACATCTTCACTATGGTAGGCTCTGGCGCTACAGTTACATCACCAGACGTGCCTCTCAATTCAACGTTATTGGTTATAGCTTCTAGATGTAAGCGTTGAATACCTGCAGAAGCAGAAGCTTTAAATATCGACTCTGCCTCATAAGCAACATCAGTATCTGTAACTTTCAGCTCACTACCAGCACCATCAATGACAACTACAGTAGCATCATTAAATCCGCTATTTAAAAATGCGTTAGTAGCATGCATAAGATGGTGTTTATCGCTTACATCTATAACATTTTTAACAGTCGCTCCTAGTTTTTCCAAGAACTCAACGTAGTAACTCGTACCATTCCACGGCGTTGGTGTAATAGGTGTGGTTGCTGATAGTACTAATGTGTCAATCTCTTTTGTATATTCAAGTACTTTTAACAGTGCTTTAAAAGGATTACCATCTCTTTTTACTCTTGATAAGCGTTCTTCTTCTATATGCAGAACTAGCTCACCATCTTTTAGTAGTGCTACGGAACTGTTGTGTCCTATAGCAACTCCAAGTATGTAACTCATTTGCTACCCCCTTTGCAGTGTATACCAACATTATTAAAGTCTCTAAACTCATTTACTGGTCGTATAACATAACCTTTTTTGTTTACCCGTTGTAGTGTGCCTATTTTTATAGTCTCAACAGGTAATTTATATGTATTTGTTTGCAAATTGTCATTCCAAGATAATTCACTCATTTTATCGTCCCATAGAATGTCTGGAACACCAACCCATAAATCTTCAGACGGGACGATAAGTTTGGCGTCTGACAACTCAGTATAATACTTAGAACGCAAATAGTTCTCCTTTCCAAATAACTTATAAATCCAGTAACTATCACATAAGTCGTATAGTCCTGTCGTTTTCTTAACACCTGACGCAAGAACTAATGAGATAAACTCAGGACTGTCATCATTTGTAGCGTTAAACATATCTACTTTCTTTGCGGTACCTTTACCAGTAGCTAATTTTTTGACTTTAGTCACATGACTTTCTGCAAACAATAAATGCTCAGTCATGCATAGATCCTGTATCATCATATGTAGGGCAGCTAGAGGTCTAACAGACGTACTATTAATACCAAAAGGTAGACTCTCAATTACAATTGTAGTAACATTAAATTCTTTAACTAATTTACGTAACTCAGATAGTATGTAACGTATCCTCAATATGGTCTCTTGTTTTGGATCACTTTTAATGACTGTAAAACCTTCTAACGTGCCACCCTGCCATATTGTAACACCTGAAGCTGTTAGACTTTGGTCTATACTCATAATCATAAGACCAAATCCCGAACAGGTGCTGGCAGTTTCAACTGTTGGACCAACTGTAACAAATCACGCTTGTCGTTATAAGTTAATACGCCTATTTTCTCAATCCCAGAGTGTGGGACAAGATACAACTTAAAGCCGATATCAAGCTCATTCACAATCCTAAATGTCTTAATAAGGGCACGCCGATCTGTATAGCCAGGCACCCAACTAGGTAAATCGATTATAGTAGAACGATCTATAGTCGGTAAAATAGGTCTAATCTCTAATAAAAATTGGACGGCCATAGGGTATCTAAAAAGGTATGGTATATTGTCTGTTGTAGCAATAGCTGTAAGTGGGGCTAGTACTCCGTCAAACTCAAGATCTGTGTTGTTTGTAATCTCCTGTATAGCCGTACCTAACAGCTTATGCTTTGCTAAGGTACAGACAAGTCCAACTAACACATCCTCGATACCTCTTGGTCTGTAGGTTGGCTTTAAATGAAAGCCATCCAGCAGTGCTGTTGCTACTGATTGCATTTAGACCCCCTCAAGTAATGTTTTAACATAAGTTTCCTTTCCCTTAAATTTACCAGACTCGCATACCTTACTTACTAATGTCTGAATCAAGTCTGTAGAGTCTGGTATGTCTTCAACTTCTGCATTTGTAACATCAATTACTTTAGTATAAAATACATTATTAAATTTTGGTAGTTTATTTAGCTCTTCTAACGTCCCATTTACAACTACTTTGTAAAGGTCTGTAGGATTTGGTTCAAAATCCATGAAAGCATCGGCTTCTCCTACTAATTTAATCTTTTGTGGTAGTTGTAAATCTACATACTCCCAAGATAAGTCATCATTAATCACAATATAAGAACCAGTAGGTTTACTAGATGTGAATGCTACTTGGTATGGGGATGAGGTATAGAAGGCATTACTTGCAACTTTGTACTTATGATGAATATCTCCAAACACGCAAAGTTTGTAGTTTTTAATAAACTGCATATCTCGCTCAGCCTTAATATGCGGAGGCATGTTGGCTCTAACATGTGTAATTAAAACATCAGCTGAACCAGTAGTAAGTCTCTTTAATACGCTCCAAGACGTGAGGCGGTATGTATTACCATCTAAACTGATTATCTTATCTTTAATATATTCACAATTGTGTGGAAGCACAAAGTCATATAATGATAGTCGCTTTTTTACGTTGATAGCTTCGTGATTTCCATCTAACAATAATACCTTAGAGACTTTACTTATCTCAGTAATAAAGTACTGAGCGAGCTGTACCTCCTCTAAGGTTGGTGGCATACTGTCCAGCAGATCACCATTAATGATAACTACTTGGTACGACTTATCAACAAAATGTGCCGCCAGCTGCATCACACGACGTTCCTCAAACAGCTTATGCTGCCTGAGTTTAATGTGTATATCGGATACTACTGCTACCAAGCTAGATCATCATCCGGCTCTTCTTGAGTACCAGACCCTACTGGAGTAGCTTGCTTTGTACTATCAGGTGCTTGTAAACTCTCACGCCATGCTGCCATTTTCTTAGCTACGTCTGAAATCATATCACGAGTTTCAGGATTTGAAAAGAAATCAGCTGGACGCGGTGTAAATACACTTGCATCAGTATCAATAACCGTATAAGTTGTACTACCTTTTTTCTCTTTTTTAAATTTTAATGTATAAATTCCGTCCATGAGACCTTTTGACGGTTTATTATCAGTCAGAACCCCAAATGTATAATATGTTTTCCCTGAAATCTCATAGATTGCTGGAATCCAAGGACTTTTAGCATCAGAACGTACAAGTACGCCCATAATTTTACGCATTTTCCAACCTGCGGCCTTTTTATCTTCCTTAGATTTAGGTAATGGTTCACCATTAGCTAGGTTAACAGCTGAAGCCATCCCAGTAGTTACATCAGTAAACACATTTGAAGTCTCTGTACGTTCTTTTACGTCGTCCCAACGACTATATTGATATGCTGTATCAATCACGAAAATATCAAAAGACACACCTAAATTGATACCCTTATCAGTAATAATACGCTCACCTGCATCATTTTTCTCGGACTGTACGTTTACAACATGCTCACCCCATTTACCTAGTTCGCTGTCCATATCGGCAATCTTCTTTACGAATGAGAATGGTGCACCTTTTCCGCCAGTATTTGATTCCATTTGTGCTAACATTAATGCTGCTGTTTCTTCTCCAAATACTGCTATTAACTCTTCTCTACTCATTGTTACATTTTCCATTATATTTCCTTTGTTTTACGCTGTTGTTACGTTGTTTAAATTTATGTATTGTTGAACTATTAACCTTACCTCTTACCACGTTATTATGAGTCTTGTGTTATGCTGATATCATTTGCACTCCTTATTAAATTAGTTTAATTATACACTATTAATGCTTAATTTAAGCTTAAAGCATACTCAATAAATGGTAATTTTGGTTGAAATTTCGTACCATTCCACGTGAATTTTACTTTATTTGTAGAATTTGACAAATGTTGAGCAGTGTATGCCATATAATGTACTGTAAAATTACCAATCTGTTGTCGAATACTACGTTTAAAGTTTTTGTAGTTAAGAGTCACGACTACTGGTTCCGTACTATAAAAGTATTCTGTAAACCTCTCCAATTCAAGTTTGCAAGGCTCACAAATACCTGTTTCAGTAACCTCAGTATCTCCACAGATAGCACATACAGGAATATCTATCGGCCGACCTAAAACCTCATAAATATTTATAACCTCAGCAACATCTACAAGTAATAGTAGTAATTGACCTTTGGTTAATCCTAGTGTTTTAGGTGTTGATAAGTAACTTAATACCTTAAGTGTTTTGAATGATAACTTGGAGCTATCTTGGGTATTAAAATAACTAATAATATCAGTTAATAGGTCATTGGGCTCTCTTGTAGTATGTCGCATCTTAGGCCTCTTAATTACCTCTGCTGCCATAATATTTAACAGCAGAGGTAATCCTGGGATATATATATCTTGTATTATCCTAGTCTCTTTAAGCGCTAGCGTTTTTAGGCTAGCAACATCATCAAATACTTGTAATATATCATCAATATTTATACTTGAATCACTCATATATAACCTCCTCAATTGTAGCTATCCCACCCTCTTTAATAACTTTGATGCTTCCTGTAAACGCAATTTTATCTAGTTGCTGTCCGTGTGATACTAATGCAATAAATTTTTGATCATTAGTAATTAGATAGTCAAACAGTTTCGCTAAGTCATCACTAGCTGATGAATCTAAAGTATCTAACGACTCGTCGAATATTAATAAGTTTGTGGACGCATTTGTTAGATCTTTAATCGTGTATAGCATCCCAAGCAATAATATTAAACGCATTCGAGTCTTTTCTCCACCAGATAATGAGTTTACGTGTATATTTTTGTTAAATCTTACATCATAAATAACAAAATCCACGCTAGATTTACTAGTTGTAGCTTGTACCGAGATATAAGGCAAGTTTACAAACGTTTTAAACTGGTTTAAGTAGGAGTTTAAGACCACTACAAATGTCTGTAATAGCTGCTTATGTAGATTTCCGCTTTTTATAATGCTTGACGTGTGGGATAGTATGTAATAGTCATCCTTCAACCTTCCCAATACAGCCTCAGCTTGTACTAAATCTTTGCGTAGGTTAGCTGTCTTATCTAAATTATCCTCATATATTTGATTCTTGGTATCAGCTGCTGTGATATCTAGTGTGATTCTATTGATTTCATCTGATAGCTCGATCTTCGTATCCTCTAACAGTGTTATAGTCTTAAAGATATCGTATGGCAATTCAGCTAAACTACGCTCAATCTCTGATAACTGCAACTCCAGGTCTGATATCGCTAGCTGAGACACGTTAATCGCGGCACCACAACACTTACATAATCCACTTTTCATATCTAGAAGTTTAGCTTCAGTGCTTGTTTGCTCTTCTTGTAAGCGTCTAAGTTGTGTACGGTACTCTTTATACTTAGTTAGTTTCGCATTCACATCAACTAACTTGGATACAAGTGACGCTTTATTTTTATGCATCCCAGACGTATCTATTTTGGTATATGTTGATAGCAAATCTAAACTGTTATTTATAGTTTTGATGCTAGACACTTTGCTGCTGATTTGGGAGTCTAAATCCTTAATTCGAGCTTTTACTCCTTTATCGATTGCAGATATCTGATTAAAGTCTAGTATAATTTTCATCAGACTAGAAGATGAGAAATTATCTAACAAATCACTGATAGTTGTATGTGTGATGAATGTAAGAGTAATAAATGTAGTCAAATCCATACCAATAATATCTTGGATACGGCGTAACGCTCTTGGTATGGATGTTAAGCCTAGGTCTTTACCATCCTCAAGGATTGTTATTTTCATTAATTCTCTGTCATTAATTACTGTGTACACATGTCCAGACTTTTCAAACTCCGTAGTAAGTTTATACTCTACTGTAGTACCACTCCCTATAAGCCGCCTAGATGTATCCTCAATAGGGATATTCAACGTCGTACGATTAAACAAACACTGCTGTACAGCCTCAAGTATAGTAGTCTTGCTACTACCATTTGATGAGAAAGGTCCATCCCTATTCTCACCATAGATTGACCACAAACCGGCCTTGTATTCTAATTTTACATCTTTAACTGCTTTAAAGTTTTGTATATGTATCCAGTTAAACTTCATTTGTTCCGATATCTCCATATTCTTTCATCGTAATCTCCTCAAGTATTTTATCCCCATATGGGTTTGGTATAAATTTAAACTTATACATCTTGGTACGTAATTGTCCTTGTAAATAACCTTGCACGTGGTAACGTGTTTTATACTTCTGTAGGCGTAGTACACCGGTAGAAAACTTAATACCCTCACCATGACTCAAAGCGTCATCAATAACAGCTCTAAAGGCCTTATACAGACGTTTCCCGTAGGTATTAGGTACCTGCAATTCATAAGCTAGACGCTTCGATAGCTCTTCCTCAGAAATGGATTTACCTGGAGCAGCTCGTGTCTTTTCAAAATCTCTATTAGTCCAACGTACGTCTGGATCTTCTAAATTATTTCCCATTAAATACCTTTCTGGCTGCTTCTGTCAATATTATTGGACGGTTAAAATACTCAAAACCTTTATTAAATGCGTCAAACTGTTTATCTGGCAGTGGACGCTTTAGTGCTGCAATATACTGCTTCTGTTGTTCTGGTGTAAGCTGTGAAATATCCATCAATGTGCTTCCAAGTCTATAATTAACATCAATAACCTCATCTATCGTAGACGCTACACCATATTCAACATACTTTGGAGGGACTTTAAATACTGCTGGATTCTTCTGCTTGTTTATGAAATTGTGAATCTCCTCTCTTAAGATGTCCAGAGTAACCTCTCCTCGCATTTTACAACTCTCCCATATAATATCTGCTTTTTCTTTTCCGAGGTAGCGTATATTTATAATAGAGTCTCCATCATCCCCGTATAAAGCTTTGCGTAGAGTAAACTCTTCACGAGTACTAACATTATACATTAAACGGACGTATTCAGGACCTTTATCTTCTTCTCGAGGATAAGGGCTAATGATCTTCACGTTATCTCTATTAATGACAGAATGTAGCCAATCTAGATCTCTAGTGATTAACCCAACCCTATTATGTGAATCTTGTGATAACGTATGGGCTAGTATCGATGCAACATCATCAGCCTCTACATCATTTATATCCATTACCGTTATAGGGAGCTCATTTTTAAGTAGTTCAATAAATTTAACATACTCCTCACTAAATAACTTATGAGCATCTTGTTCTGCTTGTGATTTCTTTGTCATCTGTTCTCTACGTTTACCTTTGTAGTAAGGTGATATAGCTAATCGATGCGTAGAAGACCCTAAATCAGCAACAACGTACACCTTACCTTTAGGTCTGCTAATTAAAGTCCTAGCAATATCATTTATAGACTCTAATACATCTCTACCAGTCTGTTTACAGCCGTAAAATATCAACTTAGTGTCTACTATGTAATGGTACGTAAAAGTGCTCATATTTTAGGCACCTCTACAACTGTAACTTCTTTTGTTATGTATCTTATAATATACCATAATGCTTGTAACTTCGAGTCTACCAACTCGTACTCGTACGAGTTTGTCTTTTTATCGTATATAGATACTAAATATGCTGTGCTATATGCTTTTTTCATTAATTGTCTCCTTTATTCATTTACTCTCGATAATTTCGCGTCGTAACAGCATTTCTTTATATTTTTCGACGCGACTCCTGTAGCCTACACACTCACGATATGCGATGAGCTCTGCAAAATCCTCTCTGCTAATAATCTGCAGTTTGGCGGAATACTCAACATCTCCAAACATTGTACTAAACCGTTTATTTATTTGTGTGTGGCCTAATAAAGTTTCAGCTGCCTGCTCCGTAAGTCTTCTTTTTACCATACCTTCAATAGTCTCTTGCGGTTGTTGCTCCAACAACTCATGAGAAACCTTTACTGTGGCTAATACCTCCTGCATTAGTACCTCCTTACTAATAAAAATTTGCGGAATTCTTTCCTTTACAACTCAGAGCTATGCTCTTCGTATAGATATAGGTATAGATTACTATAACGTATTCGTGTTGTGTCATATAACTAAATGTTATATCAAAATACAAGTGAAATTTTTCACAACGTTTATATGTTTTTATACTCGTTTATAGACGTTTATATACGTTTAAAGGTTAGCGAAACATCGTGCTACAGGGGTCTGTAGAGGATTCTCAACACTTGATAATGTAATTTCAACACTTGATAATGTAATTTCAACACTTGATAATGTAATTTCAACACTTGATAATGTAATTTCAACACTTGATAATGTAAAAACTATAAAAACATCATATTTTGGTTCTACGTTTCCATATCAGTGTTTCATATATCTCGTCATACTTTACACCACTAAATGTCGATTCATCATCATTCAAAGCCTTAACAACTTTCTGTACTTCATATATATTTGCTTTTGATTTTGGTAGTCTGCAAATATCCACCATATCATCTAGCGTAATACCTACACGCTTTCGTATGCGATTATCCTGCATCGTAAGATACCAGAACAAGGCGCGCTGGTGTGGTCCAGATAAGCGCATCAACATCTTAAGCGAAGCTGAAGCAAACTTTTCAGATAAATTTAAAAGGTATGGCGCTAAGCGTTGGTTGATTAGTAGTGTAATCTTCCCAGCTTTCCATATACTTGTCGTAAAAATTACTTCAGTGATACGTTTATCGGTGTCTTCGTCAGTAAACGTAACTGTGACGCCTACAGCCTTTTGTACAGCTAAAGCACAGTTACGTTTACTCATAGGCATCAAATCGGTGAAATCCTCCCAATCAATCTGTATAGGTTTTATTTCACAATCTCCGTCACCAGATGTACCGTTATGGATATGACTTATAGCGTAATACATAAGGGCTGCTGTATTGGCCTCTTTAGGTACATCTATCACATGTCTAGCCATATCATTACGCATCACCACTTGATAATTTTCAACATTACGTATATATCCTTTACGCTTACTCAAAACTCATCTCCTGGATCCCATATTATAGGTTTGGCTAAGCCTTTACTTTTAACACCTTCTAGAAACTCATTAGCGTCCTTATATGGCGAGTTACGTACTAGTGTGACCATTGGATGGGCTACAATATTGAACCACTGCGAGTAGTATGGGAGCACACTAACCATACCTAATTGTCCAGCCTTGTCATTATCGAAGGCTATAGTTATATCCTCTACACCTATAGATATTAAATCTTCAATACGCCGTATTGTTGGAGGCGATACGCCAAACGACGGTATCGATGGAACACCCATTTGGATATAGGATACCGCATCCATAATACCCTCCGTTAAGACTACATGCTTAACTTGTTGTTCTTTTAACTGATCGTAGCGATATACAATTGAAGTAGCTGGCATAAGTTTAGGACGTAACCATTTAGCCTCTTTAGCTCGCGCTGTGTCGTCAACAATACGAGCATCAAACCCTACTGGAGCGCCTCTATAGTAGATTGGGAAAATGTAACGACCTCTAAATCTGCCACGACTGCAATAATAAACACCAAGCTCCTGTAATAGCTTACTAGATATACCTCTCCAGTCCGTAGAGACATAATAATCTATAGGCGGAAGATTTACCTTAGTAAAGTCTGCAATATCTTCAGCGTCCTCTGTCAGAATATTGGAATATCTCATCTGCCATAGTAGTTCTTCTTCATCTACCCCGGCAGTATCATCTTCTGTTATAAATTTCTCGGAGTGTCCACAACTGAAACAGTTAAATATGGCACTGTGTTTATTTATCCCTGCTGAAGGGTGCGTATCGTGGTGTTCTGGATTTATGCAACGACATTTGATCCAATCCGATAATGGGTTGTCAACATAGTCAATATGAAGTCTATCTAACTTCTTCTTGATTAGTTCTGTATAGTCCATCTATTCTCCTATTGCTAGTATGACAGGATTACTATGTCGTAACTCATTTGGATACCCAAACGGATTTACTATAATATCGGTCCCAGCAATGGTAGCATGTGCTTTTGTATGAGTATGGCCAGCTAACCAATACTGCATACTTCCATCTTTTACTAAATCTTCACAATCCATCACAAAAAACCCAGTAGTCGGCTCCAATCTGTACTCTGGAGCTAGTAGTGCTTCATTCATTGCTGGTGGATAATGTGAAATCATTACATCACATTCCTTATACACAGATTTTAGCTTAGGAAGCTCCATTAAATACATTTCTTCAGGATCGTCTAAGTTATCTATCCAAACAGCATCGTTTAGGGTCTGGCTGTAAAATCCTAACACTTTATCCTTATCCCAACCAAACTTTAGGACTTTATTGATGTATGGGGTACCATAAGACCAACCCATAGCACCACCAAATGTTACACCATCTATAGTTTTAGTTGTGCCGTTAAGTATTGTTACAACTTCTGATTCGTAGTTTACGTACTCAGTAAACCGTTTCATCGACGTATTGTGATTATCATTATATAGATCATGATTACCTAACACAGCAATCACATGCTTAAAGTTAAATATTACTGCAATTCTTTCAAGTACGTATAAGGATTGTTTAGTGTCGTGCCCTAAGTCTCCTGGAACACACAATACTTCAACACTAATATCAGAACTTAAAACATCCTTAAACACCTCATAAATTTCAATGTCCTTTGCGTTAGCACGTACATGTGAGCTAATATGTAAATCAGAAAGTACATTTATCTTCATAACATCTCCTTAATGCAACACGTACGCAACACGTACATCTTTGTCGTAACACTTAGTACATGTGTCGCAAGTTTTTGTGTCTTACTTGGATCGGAAGCTGGACATACCCAAATACCATTCTTAGCAGCCTCAGGAATATCATTCACTCGTATTACAAAAGACATAATACCAGTACGTTCTAAGTTATTTAAGCCGATAGCGTCAGCTGATGGTCTTATACTTACATTTGGCAGCTTCCGAATATCGATATTTCCATCCATAAATAGTGCTGTTGCAATCTTATAGATCTTATCTGACCTAGTAGGAATCCAGTGCTTAACGTTAGGGGTTTTAAGTATAACCTCTTTTATTTTTAATGCAGTAGCTGCATCTGGAATATCTCCAGAATCAAACCAACGAAAATAATCATATTTAGCTACCTCTTTAACCATATTGTTTACCCAATCTGGATTTTGTAATCCTTCTAAATTGTAATCTCTAACTGCTTTTACTACAGGAAATCTGTACATACCTTTTGTCGCATAGCACTCCTTACAAACGTCTACTATTTCGCCGCTTGGATATTTACTCCCTGGACACGTTTTGCGTGCCTGGAGACTCCAACATCCTACCTTTTTACCTGTTATTTTCATCTTACTTGGTTTACTTATTTTAATCACTTATACTCCTATATTAGGCATTTAATCTAATGCCGGTATCTTTAAATTTCATCCAATGTAAACGTCCTTCGACTAGACTATGGATTAATTTAGCGTATCTATTTTTAACTGCATATACTACAAATGCGTCCTCATCAGAGGCGTCTAACTTTTTAGTGTAGAGCACTACTGATGAACTAAAGACTAATTCAGCAGATCCTCTAGATACTAATGACACATTGTATTCATTTTCAATCTTAACTTCTGCTACCTGAGCTGCAGTTACAACAACAATTCCGTGCGTTACCGTCATTTTATGTAGGGATTTTACTAAATTACTCAGCGTTTTCCATGAGTCTGTTGCTGTAGAAGATCCGATCAATCCTAAGTAGTCAATATATACACCTCTAACGTCACTTGTTTGGGCTTGAACAGATACCATAGCTAGTAGCTCTTTATCATCTAACTGCTCTGTGACAATCTTAAAGTCATCTTGACGTTCACCCCAAAATTCTTTCATTTTAGTGTCAATAAGTTTTCGTTCTTCTTCAGTAAGGCTATCTTGAATTATCTTATTGAAATCAATTTCACAAACATGAGATTTTAAACGAGCACCTAATGCTTTAGCTGATAACTCTAACGAAATAAATAGAACAGCTTGACCTTCTTTAAAGGCCTCAATAGCAGACGATAACAGTTGTACAGTTTTACCGCCACCGGAGCTTGCTGTAATAAGAGTAACGCCTGAAAATCTATTACCTAACAGTTCATCAAATTCTTCTCCAAATCCTGATGGGACGCTGTGTATTACTTCATCATTGTCCATAACATCAGCCATAGCGTTTATCTCTACACTACCTAATGATACTTCTTGCAAGGTCTCAGCTAGTAATGTTTTAACTGTGTCGAAGTCTTTATTACGTTGAGCTTCAACTAGCTGCTCCATTTTATCGTCTACAGCGCGTAGTGTCCTTGCACCTTTTAAACCGGATATAACTTCATCATCGCCAACGTCTGAAACATCTTCAGGTAAAGCCTCTACGACAGCTTGAAATGGGCCTACCACGTTAGCAGGTGCTCGATTAGCTATTGTCGCTGACAGTGATAACTTATTTGGTAAGGTACTGTTATCTGCATAGTGCTGAATGATTAGTGAATATATTTTATTCTCTTTCCCTGTAAATAAGCTCTCATCTAAATCTTGTAATATTGTAATATTGCCTTTTAGTAATTTAGCTAAGGCTAATCTTTGATAGTTTATTCGCATATCTCTCCTTTTAAATTGTTAGCTTAATAGCTATCAGAAGGGCTGTATCGCCCCTCAAATAGATATTAATCATGCTCTTCGGTTGAATCCCCTGACCATTTATCTATTACTTCTTGAGCTTTTTCAAACTCTTCTTTAGCTAAGCGTTTTTCCTCCTCCTTTAAATACTCTAAAGTTTGTGCCTTGCGTGCAGCCATAACAGACTCCCAACGTTGTAATATCTCATCTCGCGCCATAAATATATCAGTACCAGCAAGTACCGACTCAATTTCATCAGAGGATAAAAATGTGTCATATACATCACGGAAAAATGATTCAAAGTGTGGCAAATCAAACTTATACCGAGCTTTGTGCTCATTCGCTTTTAATACTCCGTTAGACCCAGACCACGCATGTATCATTATCGAGCCCCAAGTACTGACCTCGATAGTATCCATAGCCATTAATAGCATAGTACCTGCTGATGCTACATCTCCAACTACTCGTCCGTGTATACTAGCTTGGCATGTCAATATTGCATCTAATATAAACATCGCAGTATAAGCATCCCCACCAGGAGTACTTAATATAAATTCGACAGTATCTTGCTCCTTCGCAGCTTTAAGTACTTCTACTATCTCAATAACGCTGTGTGGATCACCTAATGCGGTCGTAATGTAAATACGTGTATGTAATTTGTCACAACCAGCTTGCGTCGATAATATTGGATATTGCTTACTCCAGATATCTTTAGCTTCATCGTCAACAAGCTCCGTTGTATTTCCTTTTAAACTAGCACTAAACACTACTTATTCTCCTCAAACCATTTTAGTATCTCTTTATCTGTAGAGTACATCCCGGTAGCCTCAAAGTAGACTTCACGCATTGCCGGCGTTACTGTTTCATATTTCATGTTTCTTCCCTTCAAATAAATCATCAATGTATTCCACAAATGCTGACCGGTATACATTATCCAATCGTACATAAGAAATAAACTCCGTGTTTCCAAATTCGCCTCCTAACACTCTAAAACCTTCTTTGGCTCTATTTATACCATATACCTGCCCTACTGGATCACCTGCCAGTATAACTTTCGTACCTTCACCTGCTCTAGTTAATAACATTTTCAGCATATCACGAGATAGTAGTTGGTACTCATCACAAATAATGGCCTCATCTTGCTGCAAGCTTAGCCCTTGTATACTTTCTAAACTTACGAACTCAAAAACTTCTGCTAGTAGTGTAGCTGCCTGATCTTCCCCTAATAGGAATTTTAGGTTTGATGTTATACCCAACAACCACTGAGCGGATTTAGCTTCTAAATCACCAGGAGCAAATCCAAGTTCTAGTGATTTATCAATAGGAATAGGGGCTCTTGTATAGTAGATTTTCTTGTACTTTTTGTGTTGTCGTTGTCCAATAGTCCTAGCAAGTAGGCCGACAAGTGCTGACATAGTTTTAGAGGAGCCAACACGACCCTCTAAAACTGTTAATGATACATCACTAAATGCACTGTCCCAAGCGCACTGTTGTAGTGCGTCTAAAGGTGTTACAAGTATTCCAGCGTCTTTATAAGGTTTCGATGTTTTAGCTACACGCGTTACTTTCGTACCCTGCCGTTTCCATATATCAGTTTTTCCACCAACACGTTTAATCATAACATACTGGTTAATTTTCAGTTGTACACCAATGACCGCTTCAAATTCTTCTAACGGTAACTCTTTTATTGGTACATAGTGCTCATAACTTAGATCACCGTCTACTTCAATATAGCCAGAGTACTCGATCTGCGTAAATTCGTCAACAGTATTATCAACAACGTCTAAACCTTTGCTAATAGCTATCATACGACACCCAATATCATTAGTTAGTAATTTGCCTCCTGCTCGCCTAACACTTTCTACAATACGTTCATCGTTTGTAACGATATCTGTAGGTATATCTACTACCTCAACACCTCGCTTAATTGCTAGATATGTAGACTTAATAGCCATTCTAGCTGCGTACCCAGTCTGCTCATTCCCTTTTAGCCCGTCCAATTCACGTAAAACTGTAAACGGGATAGCATACGTATCAGTAGCTACCCCTACCAGAAAGTCTGGATCGTCTAATAATATGTTTGTATCTACAAATATTTTTTGCATGCTATCCTTTCAATTGTTCTGCTGTTGCTACTAGCGGTGTTACATTCATATAGTCATGGTGGTCATAATAACCTTCCTGCGCTATAGGCGTATCATCAACTGGAGTCTGTGGATGTGTTTTATCATACCACTTCTTCTGCAACCTATAATTAAGGTAAGAGCTAATCCCACCAGTTACCAATATTCCGTATATTATCACCATATACCACTGCATACATCTCCTTCTACTTAAAGTAAAAACCCAGAGTAATCTTCATCCGTTACCTCTGTATCTAACTTACCTAACAGATAATTCGCACTATCTGTCTCTTTCATGGCAACTTGTACATTTGATAAGTTGCTATACTTATCTACCCAAATGCATGGATTTTTTACACGCTTAACAAAGTGTGGTAGCTTCACATTAGACATAACATTATATAAATTGTACTGCACATACTGTTTCATAATAGCATTACTCACCCCTAGCAGAGGTATAGTCTCTCCCTCAGGGTAACAATAGTCTATCCACTCTAAGTCTGTTTCATACGCATCCTTATACATCTGTATTGCTTGTTCTTCAACTTCTGCAAATGCACTAGACCACTCTAAATCGGCTTTTAGTCGTTTTATTAGGTAGTTTGATATCTGATAATGCATGATTTCATCCATAGATATCTTAGTTACAGCTTTCGCTGAACTTTCCATTATATGATTTTCTGCAAACGCAAAAGTAGTCACAAATGAAGATTTAAAGAAAACCGACTCAAGTATGTTTAGAGCATACAGAGACAATACGATAGACTTTTTATGGTTATACTCATCATAATCTGGCGCTTGTAGTACCATCTTACTATTCAAAGTAATTGTACCATCAAAAGCCTGTGCTATTGCTAGTCCTCGCTTTATAATATGTTCATTAATCATAATATCATCAAATATCTCTTTAGCATCTACAGGTAGTGCCTTTAGGATTTCTGCGTAGGTTGGGCTATGAACTACACCCTCGAAGAACGCATGCTGGAACCACCACTCCTCGAGTTGCGGGTTTGTCGTTATAGGACCAAATACCTCACTAACAGAACGTGCTGCAATCGAATCACCAACAGTCTGAAACTTTAAATTTTTCAGAAATAATACTCTAAGACTTGCAACAAGTTTTGCATAATCCTCTCCATCTTTCTTATATGAAAAGTCAGTCTTAAACCAAATAAGCCCTAAAGCCTTATCTGTACGTTTTTGTATATCCTGTTCTAATGACAAATCTAAACGTGCAACGTTTCTACCTTTACCTAAGAATAACGGCTCCTGCATAAATTCTATATTATCTGTAGTAAATGTACTAAATTTCACAACCACCTCCTAAACATGCTTGTTTTGGTTGCTCTTCTACAGATGCAACTCTAGTATTGGTATAGTATAATGTCTTCACTCCGTAATATTTAGCAAAATACATATCTTTTAGTAAGGTAGCCAATGGTATCTTCCCGCCCTTAAATAAGTCTGGATTATAAAAACGATTAGCACTAATAGACTTATCTATCCACTTCTGTGTTACTGCTACATGCATCAAATAACGTATAGTCATATCTTTAGACTCATAAGCTAACTCATACTGATGTGCTAACTTCCGAACTTGTGGAGCGAATTGCTTCATTGTAGACGTCTTATTATTTTTATAGGTAATAAAGTCTTTGATAGGCTCCAACCCATTTGTCTGGCTAGAAGGTCCTGCGGATGACTCTGCTGGTGGCACCATAGAAAGTGCAACATTCGCCATACCTACCAACATTACACGTTCTCGTAACCAGTCCCAATCTTGAGTATATTCGCGTTGTACTAGCTCATCTACATGTTTGTTATACCGGTCTATTGGCATAATGCCTTTAGCGTATGTTGAACGTTCCCAAAATACTGGCGCAGGAGAAGTCTCCTCAGCGATATCAGTTGATGACTTAATCAAACTAAACTGAAATAACTCCATCCATTCATCGTGTTTCAGTAACGCCTCTTTACTACCATACTTTAAATTTTGTTTTGCTAGCCAGTATGCATGATTTGAGAAACCTAGACCTACACTACGATACTGCTCAACGTAAGCTTGGGCTTGTGTTGTTGGATGCTTCTGGCGTAGCATAATATGCGTCTGTGCTCTCAATAGAATATCCACAGTATCTGCGAGTTCATCCATAGGTATTACTCCCTGATTTACATTACCTAGGACACATATAGCAATTGCTGGATCGTCTGGTTTGGTACTCAATACTGGTTTAGTTGGAGATACCTCCTCTACACAGATGTTGGATTGATAAATAGTTTCAACATACGGAGAGTTGGTATTAATATCATCAATATTGATCACATAATACGCACTATTTTCAAAAGCTTCCGTGTTTAACTGCTCTAACAGCAACCTAGCTGAGATACGATGGTTATCTGGAAATTCCTCCTCTAGCTGCTCATATAATGCAACAAACTCATCCTTGTTCCCAGAATGACATACTTCATATAACTCTTTAGAATCTCTAGTTGAGAATAGCGTAATAACCTTACCAGCTTTAGCACGTTCATACACCAAATCACGTAATTTTATGCCATAAGACAAGTCATTAATACGCTTCTCTATTGACGTTCTAGGTGACTTTAGGGCTAGTACTTCTAGTATTTCAGGATCGAAGAAAAGTAAGAATGGAGTTGCTGAACCCCGTCTGCCATTCTGTACCGCTTTTTGTATATCAGCATCGATAGATTTTAGTACAGGGATTTTCCCTCCGTGGTTTATTAAACCTCCTTTAACTTTGTCACCAATCGATGCAATCGAAGAGACATCGATACCTATCCCAGCAGATGCGGCTGTATGCAACACTAACGCTTTGGAAGCTTCCACCCAAGAATCTAATGAATCACCCATAGAAAGCAGTACACACGAGGCATAATCCGTACTCTCAGTACGTAATGCATCCATTTCAGGCGATGGGAACGTAATGTAGAAATCTCGTAACTTCTTGTACAGTTTTTTAATATAGTACATACGATCTTTATGATAATCCCGAAATGTGTCCATAGCTATTAACATAAACATATGTTGTGGAAGTTCTATTAAACGTCCGTTATGCTTTTTCATGTAGCGTAACTGCATAAATTCCAAACCTGCTGTAGAGAAGTTAAAATCGTGTGAGTAATCAATCGCAGACTCGAGGTCTTGAAATTCGTCAGCAGTAAATGAGTCCAATAACACTTGACTATACACCCCATAACTTACACCACGCTGTAAAATGTCTATTAATGGTAGCGCATGTTTGGATCTCCCAACATCTTTATACATACGATGAACCATCAAATTTTTAGCTATAATATCATACCATATATCTTTAACGGTAGCCATATCTTTCGCAGTTTTAATCAACACCTCATCGATATGTCTAGTAGGGATGCCATTATAGAAATGCAATTTAGCGGCCAACTCAATATTACCAATTAAATGCTCGTATTTGCCTTCAGCAGCAGCTTCAAGATGTGAATGAATTTTCCCAACGTCCAAAGGCTCTGTACTGCCATCAGCTTTGGTAACATTAATTACATTACCTTGCTGTTGAGACATCATACCTCCTCCCAAATGTCTTTAAATTTGTGATCTGGTGTTGTGATAGACCATAAAGATGGGAAGTCATTTATGTATCTGAATGCTTTCGATCGAGTGACTAATTTAGTATACCCAGTACGCCGATTTTTAATCGTTACGTGGAAAGCTTCTGCAGTGTACGCCGGTGTTTTCACTACACCCTCGGCTCTAACAGCCCGTTTAGTTATATATCTTGGTTTTACTTTTGTAGCATCAACAACTCGTTTAATGCTACCTGTAAGTTCTACTTGATTGTCATCTGTCATGCTTTTCCTTTATTTGCTGTATAAACTTGATAATCTTTTGTATATTATCAGTGGTAGGTTCGGCATTAAGCAGCCTAGAAGCTTCTTTGTAGTGTTTACCACCGTTGTATCTAAGCCGCTGCAACTCTACTATATAAGAACACGCCTTATTTATGATCATTTAGTTACCTTGTATAAAAACTTATGACTCTCTGGTATGACTTCGTATAGTAGTTTAGCCAACATTTGAATGTCGTAATGTGCATGGCTTTGTTCTCCGTAACGCATATCAAAAAAGTGCTGCAATGATTGTACATTAAAACTGACCACTAGATCATATTGCATTGCTTGTGGATATAACATAGCTAAATCTTCGGCTGATATTTTATGCTTTTTTGCTAATGTATGTATATCTTCAATATGTTTAGATAATAGGGCATTAACATGCTCATTAGGTGTTGTGGTATAGTTGGTCCCAAATTTATCAAGCTTACAGAATCTTGAACTCATTACGCTCAAGTCTACAGCCGCTTGATGTCTGCTTAACCCTAGTAAAGTTTTCGTTGATATCCCTTGCACACTAAATGTATATTTCACATGCCGGCTTACTGAGTAATGTCCGTGTTGGTGCAACAACCGTTTTAGGTACTTTTCATCTGTCTCAGTGATATCATCTGTAGCTGTATCATAGTTTCCACCTAAATGGAAAGACTGATAGCACACCCTACCACCTATAACTGCGTTACTTAGCTTTGTGTGATCTAATAATTCTACTTGCATATTTCTCCTTAATTTGTAGTAAGTACTTCACGTAACTGTTTAACAGCTTTACCATATAATCCTGTATTATAAGATAATCCCTGTAACATTCTGTAAACTTCAGTACGAAGTTTCGGTTGTAGCTTCTCAATAGCGTCAGCTATATCTTCTAACATAGAATCTTCAACTTCATCAGTAGCATCTTGCATAGCAGTTAAGGATAATTTCACTAGCTCTTCACTGTTCCTTAGTGCGCGTTTATAAGCAACAGCAGGAATGTGTAAAGCTTCAAGTGTCATATCAATACTAGGTATTTTCTTATGTTCGACTATGTACTCATCAATATACGTGTAGATCCTATTTAGTGTATGTTGATGTTTAGTTGATGTGGATGTAATACTACGAATAACAGCACCTGTAACAGCTTGTTGTATGAAGTTCCCGAATTTACCCTTCTCTGGATCATACCTCTTCTCGGCTACTAACGCAGCAATGATAGCCTCTGAGAGCATATCATCAACATCATGTTTTTTGCCAAATTTACGGTGCAATTGATACACAATACGTCTGATCAGTGGTAAATACTGTACTGTTAAGCTGTCAGAATTTTCTGGTAAATCATCAGTAGATAAATTCATCAGTAACTCCATTCAGGTATTCGAGTAACTCTGTTTTATGATTAAACACTTCTGTGACCGTTAACCCATCTTTTACTATTACAATATCATTAAGTGCAGCATAATTGTATAAAGGTAGTACTCGAATGATATCATTTAGATCACTAATGTCCTTAAGTATAACTATTGATGTCGTCGGCTCAGGCGAAAAAACCTCCTGAGTTGTAAATTGTATCATATATTCTCCTTTCATTTAGATAGAGTATATCGGAAAGCTGCTTAAAACTTCCTTAATCTCTGCTTCAGTTACATTATTTGGTAGCGTAGTCTGATCTTTCCATGATGGTCCAATATCTAACTCAGCTTCGTTGTGGATAACTTGATTCTCACAATAATCTTGTACCATATGAGGGATAAGGTGGTCGTTTAACCATTTAATACTCTCAACATCAGCTTTCACTAAACCATACAAGGCATCATGTATTTGGTTAGTTACAATAACGTAATCTTGCATACTATCGTGCTCAATATCTTCTTGTAACCCAATACCAGCTCTGTTCATCAATAAACCGTATGACTGAATACTCATATTATTTAAAGTTCTACCTTCTTTACCAGCAATAATACGGTCATTGCTCCATATCCTAGGGGTACGTAATTTTAACCCGAAAGCTCCAATAATGTATCCTGTAGCTTTCGATTTACGTATGTTCTCTTCTGCAAATTTAGCAGTACCGTAGTACAGCTCATGGTACCCGTCATAAACTGCATTTGCTACAGTTTTAGAGCACTTCAATAGATCCTGTATCTTACCTGGACCTGAACCATAAGCCATCGCAAAAGATGGGCTTTTACTTTTCGCCCTAATATCTGGCAACTCTGTTTTAATTCTGTTGATGGACTTTGGATCACTCATATCCAACTCTTCGCCTAACGCTTCGTCTATCTCGTCTTTAAAGAACGCGTAAGCTCTTAGACTATGTCCATCGAACCCTTCACCTTAATGTTCAACATAGGTCGTTAATCTATGCCAGTTCTCTTATGAACTTCTGTATATCTCTATACAGAGCAGATCATCTCAACATCCTAGTAATTTAAGGATGACCACCGTTTCTTCCCACTTGGGTTCTACTAGCTTACGCTATGATCGTTAGACATTTTAATAACGTCTGATATAATATTATGTGTAAATAGTTCTGTATTCCCTTTTCTCACCAATACTCTCGAGCCTGTATACAATTTATCTTGATGTTTATTACGTATTTGTTGCTCAATTTTGTGGGCTAATTCTAAAGCTTCAAGTTCTACTGAGTACAAGATGTAATAATTTCACATTTATATCCGTTATTAATTTAGTACGGGATTGTCCACAACCTTACTTGTTTGGAGTTTCCCCGTTTAGATGGTTTTCGACATAAGATTACTCTTATGAAGCCCTGAAATCAAGGAATTCTTTTCGTTTATTGGAGTCACCTGAAACCTGAGCCCCCACCCTATCTTCCTTTAAGGTTCCTTTAAGGTTCCTTTGTAATACTACCTAGGTATTTTGTGGTAATTTCGGTAATATCTTGGGTGTAAAGTTCAGTATTTCCTGACCTAATTACTTTTCGTCCGTAGTACTTGAATGGTTTTAATATTCCAGCTAGGTCAGCCTCTGCCTTATATGCTAATTCGCTAGAACCAAACGTATGCTGGTAGAGTACTATGTAAGGTTCAGGCTCTCCACTAAACCTATGTTTTACTGTATGTATAGTAACTCCAAGCTTCCATAAATTAAGTCGGGTAAAGTATATGACATACAAGAGTGTTTTAGTTTCTATGTCTTTATTTAAGTACCCTCGGTTACATAATGGACATCCTTTCCCTTTTCGATGGTTTTGATAGTCTTGTCTCACCTCGCCATGCACAGGACAGTCATAGATAATCGTTGGATTTGCATCGACGCGTGCATAGATTAGGTCTTTATATGTATAAGTATGATTATGTGTTTGTATTAGTAGAGGTATTACCTGCTTTAACATTACACGCTTCTGTTTGGCTGATGATAGAAAACCACAACACTTACAACCCTTACCTTGTAGATGATCATATTTTCTCTGTTTTCTAATACCATGCTCCATACATATATAATAGACGTAATGTTTATCGATTTTTACATAACTATACTGATTATTATGAATTTTAGAGCAACGAATTTTAAAATCTTTAAATGATATCCTCCGATTAAGACCACGCTGCTTTCTAGCACAGATAGGACACCCATATTTAGTCTTGAGAATACCATCTGGCGTACTAGTAAAGTCTCCATGTAACTTACATGTAAATACTGATTTACATTTTGCACAAGAAAAGCTAAATTTATCTGTTAGAATCTTGCCATGGAATCTATTTTTGATTCGTTCTCTGTAAACCATAGAATAATCTTTCACTTTACTTTCCTTCTGTTTTGTTGTTAATACCACACTATGTCTCCATAGTGAATAGACTATATCACCACCCGTAGTGTAATCTACGGGGCTCCCCGTTTCGAGCTACCACTGCTCTACGTCTTACGACTAGTCGTTGAACCTTATCCATATCTAATAAAGACTTAGGATCTTGGCTGCTGATTGTCTCTATTACTTAAATTTTCAGAGTTCGTTACATATTTCTATGTGATATTCTATTAAGTACCTTATAAGATATTCCAGCAATTAGAGGAGTTTTTCCAAATCTTATTACTAAGATTAGGCGCTCAAAGATTCAAGCGCCGCGTAGTCAGACGACCAAAATAAATAACCTTCTGGGGCGGGAAAGCAGGCTTTAATCAATTTTCCCATCGCCCCTTTTGAAGGGAGATTCGCGAAGTTTGGTGAGTTACTACTCAACCGACCTGTTACAGTTCCTCCAAGACGTTGATTGCCGTACAGACGTCCAATATCTCCTTGCCCTACATCTGTCCAAAGATCTTCAAACGCCTTCAAGAATGTTGATAGTACGATACTAGTCTCTGAGATAGTTATAAGATTTTCTAATGCCTCCTTAGCATCCGGATCTGTTACTTTATCTAAAAACTCTATAATACTGTCACGATTAGTTTTAGGTTGCTTTTTATCTGTAAAGTCAATAGGCTCAAACTCTAGAATATCAAAGAGTAATACACGTAGCTGAGCAGAACTATTAGGGTTAAATTTAAGATCCACAAAATCATCCGCAGTTTTCTTTTTAACTTTAGTCTTAGCATTATACTTATCAGCAGCCTCTAGACGTAGTTGTGTTAGAGCCTGTTTGACGTAGAAATTATCTTGCAACGTATCCATAGCTGCATCATAGAGTTTCTTAACGTGTATTTTTGCTTCTTTTGTCTTTGTTTTTGAGATAGGCAACCCGGCTACCATCATATTTACTAAGTACTTTAAAGAGGGTTGAATAATAATACGATATGTATCTTCTTGCTCTTCTTCTTGCATAAGCTTATAGTATTTATTATAGACCCAAAACGTGCCTACTACATCCATTGCATTGTACTTATAGAGAGTATCTTTAGGTAAAGCTAGTACGTCTTTAACGTCGACTGCATAATCACCCAAGTACTCATAAGCTAAGTCCTTCAAAGATAATGAGAATCTAGATGTACTATTCAAAGATAAAAATGCCATTAGCATCGTATCTTCCGAATCTAAATAATTAGCACCTAACGTACGCCCAATGTGATCTAAAGGGTCTGCCATAAACAGATGACGCACTAAAAACTTAGCATCAAATAAATAGTTATGGAAAATCTTAACACCATTGTAAGCAATAAAAAACTCTTTAAGCCAACCTTTAACTTCTTCTGCTTTATCTTTACGCTCTTGGTCAGTACCTTCCCACAACGATTCATGTATAGGTAAAGTAACCGCTTGAGTATCAGACCATGCAAATGCAATAGACACCAACTCATCACGCTCAAAGCGTAAACCTGTAGCCTCAATATCAATAGCTAGTATATCTTTGGATAATAGATGCTGTAATTCCCTCTCAGTACGTATTACCTTATAAAAATCAAACTTGAATTTTTTATCTTCTATTTCCTCATGGTTCATCTCAGCGGCTATACGTTTTAATGCTAAGTCTTGAGTTTTCTGCCGATCAGGGTACATTTGAAGTAACACATGACTAAGCATAGGAATTACTTTAATATGCTCATAGCCTGAAATAGCACATTGAAAGGCTTTACCAGCATTCTTTTCAATGCCTTTTGTACCAGCTAAGTAATAAAAATACTTTGAATCTGTAACAATGATACGTTCAATCCCAAGTGTATCACACTCGTCTAACACCTCACTAGCACTTTCCACTAAATCCTTCTTTTTCAGATTTCCTGTAGCTGGGTAGTATAAGCCAATAGCTCCTATGTCAGCACCTGCAGGCACCTCAGTAGAGTATTTACTTATTGGGTAGATATAATTTTTTAGTATGAGATCCTTTTTGAGATTCACTTGCTTAACTAGTAACGCCGTTGTTTGATTAGTATCTATACCAAATCTTAACATTTTAAATCCTTACAGGTAGTAATCAGCTCTTGCATATTTTTCTCAATAGCAGTCACAGCCTGCTTCAACGTTTTGCATTCACGGCTAGCATCAACAGTGGTAACACGTAATAGTATAGTAAAGGCGTCTAACATATCTCTAGGATAATAAACAGGAGTGAATACCTCCTCACCCGCTTGTTTGCCAGTCTTAGCCTTTGTAATCTTCCCTACTACAGGATACTCACCAGAAGTGCTAATTGCCCATGTTTTATATTTTATCATCTAACTCCTCCAATTTGAGTTGACGTATCCTCTCATCACATATATGTTTAATTTTTTCATAGTCAGTAATTCTAGAATCGCCTTGCTTGGTACGCAATACTCGTTTAATAATGTCAGCATCCCAAGCATTTAAGCTATATTCTTTCCAGACCGCCCAAGGCTGTATGAAATGATTTGAGTAGTCACTAGTACCTACATTAGTACCACGAACTTCTGTATCTAACATACCGAGCTCTAACAGCTTTTTGTAGATAGGTTGCGGCACCACCTCCAATTTTTCCTCATCTATCATTCTTCAATCCTCCCTATATGTTGAGATATGACCTTCTCTAAGGTATCAGCGTCATCCAGATCCACTCGCATTTGATCATACCTAGGTAAAAATAGACTATAAGTATCACTATCACGGCCTTTAATAAGTACATTAAACGTCACTTCGATAATCTTACCTATTGGCGGCGTTTTAGTAAACATTTTAACATGCTCATCTGACAGTCCGCTACCGACGTTCACCTTGATCCGCCCATCAGCAGACTCACAAACTAGAGATCCTACCTGCCCAGCACGCTTACCTTTACCATTTACGACACCAACTACTCTCAATGAACATGAATTAACAGCTTTCATCTTAATCCAAGCTTTAGTACGTTTAAAGTTATATGGTGCATTTCTATCTTTAATAATTACACCCTCACCACCGGCATTTATAATCTCCTCATTAAACTGTTTAACTTGTCGCATTGAAGTCGCTAATCTAGACTCGGTAGTCTTTATATGTAGGGATTTAGTAAAAATTACACGTTTTTGTAATGAAAGTGTACGTTCATATTGAGGGTTAGACTTTCCTTGAGTTAAAAATACGTCTGTAGGAAGCTCATCAAAAGTGGAATACGTAATTATATCGTCGCTATTTGGCTGGTATCCGGACTTCAGGTTTTTATTACAAATCCCTGATATAACAGTACGCTGTTCAGTGATTAATTCCCCATCAAACGTTAAGTCCTCACCATTAGCAACTTCTAAACATGCCTTCTCAATCTGAGGAAAGTGCAGTTCTCGGCCTTGTCGAGTAAATAGTGTACATTTATTATCTTTGATAACTGCTAAACATCTTACACCATCCTCTTTCTTTTCAACAATAGCAGGAAACTTGAACTTTACCTTCTCATCAAGCGGTGATGCTAAACCGCACTTGAATGTAGGGATAAAAGTATATCCAAAAGCTTTATTTACAGCTGTATCTACACCTAACGCTAACTGTTTAGTGATAATACCTTCAACTACTTCTACAACGTCGGGATGTGTGTGTGACAACACGTTTAATGCCTTTTGTCGTAATTTATCATTGATATTACTACTACGCAATATGTCTAGTAAAGATATAACATCATCAAACGTTGTAGTAGGCTCCAACATACGATACTCTTCAAATTTCTTAATCTTATAAGAATACATAGGGTTTAACCTATATAAAAGTAAAGTCCGAAAATCTGCATCATCTTTGTACTTACGTAATACCTCAAGTTTATCATTTTTTCCGGTGGTACTTTTCAGTTCTTGTAATTTCTGTGTTGCTTGTTTTAATCGTTCCATCTCTCTCCTTTAATTAGTTTAAAGTAATCATCCCGAAGCTTGACAGCATCAGTATACGGATATTTTGTAGCCAGTTCAATTACATGATACTCGATAGCTCTATACATATTTTCACGTATTTGTTGAAGTTTGCTTCTATCATCCTTAACTTTATATACTCTTGTTGCAACTGCTCGCATATGTTTCCAAAAACGATACCATCTAGTTTTATATTTAAATCGGTAGCCGTTAGCCCCTACATAAACATACCCTTCAACGAAGTTTTGACGATCTGCATTAGTATCTTGCTCCATCTCTTCGATATCTGCACGAAGTTCTTCTATAGTACTTATAACTTTTACTACAGATACTCGATGAACACCCTCGAACAGTACTTGTACATTAATCATTTCAACCTCACTTAAAACCTCAAACTTAATTTGATTCTTAATGGCATCGAGTAAAATTATTTCTGGTTTAGTATATTTAACTATATGTGGATCTTTTATTGGTTCGATTACTTCAAATGTGAGTGTAACATTATTATCCACTAGAAAATCTCGTAATTCATCTGTTAGATATGGTTTAAGCTGTTCACGAAACCATATACTATGGGATGATGTAATAGAGCTTTTTGATGCTATAAACCAAGCATCTTTGATAGTATCATACGATAAAAGTCCTAAGTAACCATTAGGTTTTTCAACCTTCACGGTAGGGAATGTGATCTGGTTTGTGATTGCATCAAAATCTGTTTGAGGGTTCTCTTTATAATTGAAAAACTTCTCGTAGCCTCTTGCAATAATGCTAGAGTCACTACGTATGAATAATCCTCGAGCTTTCGTAGATATGTCATCATACGTACCAGTTTTAAACGCTTTAGTAGTAAAGTTACAAGCAAACACATCATAGTCTAACTCTCTAACATTTACCATAGTATGTTCCTGCATTAGCTCAAATAAAGGTTTATCATTCGCACATACACAAGTAGTTGAAGGCTCATATAATGAAGGATTAGTAGTAAAAGTATAGTCGGTATTTTTAACGGTATGTACTGTACAATCACCATCAACAGGCACAATAACAGCTACTAACTCTCCACCATACTCAACGTTTCCTGTGATATTATACATACGATTTTTTACAACTTCTGGCTTCTGTTGTTTAATATTACGATGTCCGTGTATTTGCAGCGCACGTGTTGGCATAGCATTAAGCCAATGTTCTTGTATCTTAGTAATATCAGAATAACTACCAACTCCTTTAATGAATTCCTTAGTAGATGTTAGCAAACTAGGTATAGTGGGATATCCTGCATGATTAGCGAAAATAATACGATCACCAAACTTAGCATGAAACATTTGCCAATATCTAGTACGTAAACGTGTTACATCTTTTACTGTAATACCTGCCTGCATAAACTGATAAAAAGTTCGACGTGTTGCTGGGGATAGTTTAACTGTGCGTTTAAATTCAGCATACTTATGATCTCCCGATGTACGTGCTGCTAACCACTCTTTGTAATGTATTAAGTGAGAATCATGATTACCTTCTAGTAGTACGTAATCAGGACTGTCTTGGATAAGTTTAAATACTCCAGCCGCATCCTCTCCTCGATCAAACAAATCACCGATAAACACTGTCAACTGTTTATCCTGTTCTGTATCACTTAAGATTTGTTTAAGTTGTTTAAAGGAACTATGAACATCACCGATAAATCTAATACTATTATACTTATCCGTATAATCGAATAACGCTTCGTCTATTGTAAACTCATCAGGTTTTACTACTTTAATCCAAGAAGGTATTATATTGTACTGAATACGCGCATACATGTTATCAATAACGTCTGCAGGAACTCTTTTAACGCCGCGTAAATCATTACGGCGGTGTAATTCTTCTAACGATACATCTCTAAAATCTACTGCAATAATTCGATATCTATACTGTTTGGCAAGTGTACGATACCTATTAATCAGTTTAGAGCGCGTATGTGTTGCATCAATAATTGTAAAATCACCATTCTGCATTCGATGTTCTAGTAGTGTGAATAAGTGATCCCACACAGCTCCGTCATTCTTTTGTGATATGCCTTTGGATCCGTCTATCTGAGTTTCTGGTGCTTGGTACTGTAATCTAATAATGTCTGGAGACAATGTATAAGATTCTAATCCTTGTGACGCAATCCACGTCGATTTTCCTGAAGCTGGCGTACCTACAGTAATAACTAATGTTCTCATTCTGCACCTCCCACTTCAGGAGTTTGGCGATTTAAAGCATTTGCTTTATTTTGTACTAAGATAACTATAAAGGTCAAAGCGTCATCTAATGAAGCAAACAAAAAGTACCCTGCACGAGGATTAACGTCTACCATAAAGTAGGCTACACCTGCGTCTAATCGATGTTCTAAAGGTGGCCCATCACTAAATCTGAAACGAGCGTCAACAGGCATAATGCAGGTTGCACTTATCGAGGATGTATGTAAATTAATACATGACTGAAAACCAACTAGCCATCGTGCGCCGTCATACTGCGTAAATTTATAACTACCTACTGTAGCAACCTCTTCATGACCCTCTGGAACTTCAACCGTATCTGTAATTTCTAACATTATTTATCCTTGTCGTTAATGTGTGTCCAAAATCTGATGGCACTAATTATTTTATTTATCCGAACCGTATCACGAACTGTATAATCTACAGCTAACAGTTTTTGTAAATTACCATTAAGCAGCGAAACTCGCTTATCTATTAACTCTTGCGATATAGTGGGAACTTCTACACCCTCTCCATATAAATATGTATTTGTCATCGTACAAACTTATTTGGTTTTACTACTAGCACATGTTGTGTGCTAGTTATGTGGGCATGTACTTCTAATTGAGGCTTAATACCAAAATCTAAAGCCTCTATAAGTTGCCTAACCGTATGATCTCGCTCAACGTCCTCTGGGTGTGTTATATAAAATTCTAATAGATGTCGCCTATCTACATAAATGTTCATGCTTCTCCTTTGTGTACTGTTAAATTGCCTGCGTAATACCAACGTATTATTTTGCTACGTACACGTTTTACTGGTAAATGTAACGATAGTAAACTACCATCATCGAATACAAATAACGTTCTGTGTAGGTAGTTCTTTTTACGTTGCTTCCCATAAGTTTTCATTGTTTAGTGCTTTAAGGTTTGTATAAATTCTAGTGGGCCTATGTTATCAAAAGCACAAACCATTAATTCATCACTACCTATATTTACTAAAATAGCTTTACGGTAATGACTGTATTTTCCTATACTAGGTATATTTTCGTCATCGTTATATCCGCACACTATTTCACCATCTTTAGGTTTCCATTTTTTAATTATACTTCTGTCATAATTTTTAATATGATACCTAATTCCGCTAAGTGTTTCTAGGTTCTCATAATCTAAAGATGTATTCCAGCCGTATTTATCACCTGAAAATGCTTTAAATTGATGAACTCTATTATTAGGAGTAACTATCCAATCTCCTATTGCAAATTTAGGCTCATCTGGTTTTATACGATATTTAAAAGCTTTAGAAAAATGTTGTATAGTATTCTCTACAATATTCCACTGCTCGCAATTTTTTAGTGAGTATTCAACATCTTTGTTATCAACTAATGCTTTCCTAAATTCAGCATATTCATCATTTCGTATAAATACATAAAACGACTCCCAATCAGGTTCATATGTTAATACCCAGTCTTGCAATCCTGTATCATTTCTTCTGCACCATACACCTTTACTAGGGTTATTAATAAACCATTTGATTACTTCACCATGTTTTTCTATCTGCTCTTTTGTCATCTAATACTCCAATTTATATATTAACACTTATAGCGTCTCGGAATAGGTAACTCTCTTAAAGCGTAATCTATTTCCACCCAATCCGTACCTTTTCGTTTACACAAGTAACCAAACCATACATATACTTCATGCTACTAGAAGAAAATTAGTAATCTAGCTGCTTATTTTATAAAATTGTACTTTTAAATACTGGTTCAGTCATTTAAAAACCTTTCACAATCGAAAGCAGATAACATTGGTATATCTGTAAAATGTTTATACCTGTATAAACCATCACTATTTTTAAATCTAATAGCCAGTTCATACTCATTCCGTTCCTGACTTATAATGGGAATGATACTTGCATCATATTTTTCAAGCAATTCTTTAAAGTCTTTTATAAAGTTACACATTTCCAGCAACCTCCCCATATTTCCAACTAACTGTGTTGTTTCTGGTTGAAGACCAAGAGGTCATACCACTAGCAAATGTGTACCTTCTACATTCTTCTTTTGTCATTTTGCTAATTTTTTAATGATTTTTGTGCTTCTATAGCCCAGTCAGGGTATTCCCAAGGCATAAGTTTACGGTAGTTATCATAAATAGCGCCATCTCTTGTACCATCAATTGAAAAAAGACAAGTATTTTTAGCATCATAAAAACTAATTCTTCGAGTGTACGGATGGGCATTATCCCAACATTCTACTAAGTCTTTATCACATAATTCGTTAGGATTATTGACTTCTTTCCATTTATTTTTATTACTGCAATCAAACCAATGCTTACTATTATGTTGTATAGGATATTCAGAATTTTCAGCAGTTGCAATTACTGTTCCTTCATACATATTAGTAAATTCAACTATAAATAATCTACTTTTGAATTTATTGGTTGCTAACATATATTTAGGATAATTGTTATTTAATTTCTCAACTTGCTGTTTAAGCTCTTCTATCTTTTTTAGTAACTTTTCTTTTTCATTGCACACAATCATTATTTCTCCTTTAAGTTAATTATTTTTACAGTATTTAGCTTTTTTATATAAGTAATATGTTATCGCTGGTATAACTAATGCTGTTAATATTGCTCTAATCATATACCCCTTTAGTTCCCACTTTATGAATGCTGTAATACTAAGCCCAAATAGTGCTAAAATAGATACTATACTTAATATCACCAATATTAAGTATATAAAACTTTTATCTGCCCATTTTTCAAAATCTGCCATTATCAATCTCCTTACTTTTATTAATCTATATCAACGTTACTTATAACGCTCATATAATGACCCTTCGGGGTCTAGTATAAAGCATACCACTTACTTATTGGGTAACACTGCATTGCAGGTGCAACCATTTTGTCTGAACTTGCTATAAGTACAATACAGTGCTTGATAGGCTTTACTCTTGTAGTAAATTCGTACACTCGTGGGTTGACACCGGCGGTATCTATAGTATACGATGCTTTCGGTTTAACCTCTTTCATAGACATACCTGCAACCATACTATATAGTCCAGCATTAGCTACGGTACCTAATAATACCGCAGCTATGATAATTTTATACATACTATTTGACCTTCTCTAAGATATGAAGATTTGTTAAATCTTGAAGAGATGCTCCAGATGTACCTTCTCCAGCGTTTGTCATAAACAAGTTAGTAGGCATAGTAACAGCAGTGTGTTCTAATGCTTTATACTTAGCCAATTGTGTAATCTTCTCAACTTCTAGCTCTAAAATGTCTTTACGCACTGCTAAGTAATTTGCTTTCTTAACTGCAGCTTCTGCTAACCCTTTCTCTTTTATCGCTACAGCTTGAAATTTGGCTGCCTCTGCTGTTGCTTTCTGAATACCTTTGTTGGCTTTGGCAATTTCCAATTCTTTACGTTTACGTACGATTTGAAGTTCTGCCTCTTTTTGCTCTAAGTCAACTTTTTTCTGTGCTTGAATTACGGCTGCATCTTTTTCTCGTAACATCTTTTGTTTAGCCTCAATACGCTCTCTCGTACCTTTTAACTCTGCTGTTACTGCGGCTTGACGCTCATTTTCCTGCTCTTCAATTAACTTCTGACGTTTTGCGATTTGGTCTTTTTTACGGTTGATAAAGTCATTCAACTTAGGCTCTGGCTTAAAGTCATCAATAGTCAACTGTACGATTTTGATACCGTACTTAGTAGTAGGTAGTGCTTGACGTTTTGGTACGCCTTTATCATCACGCTGAATCACATTACGGTAAATAAATGATTCACGTTGAGCACGTTTTTTAGGATTTTGGTCATTTATACCAATATCTGATGCATTTTTAGAGACTTTAACTTTTTGACGTTTGGTTACATATAGACCATTATTGCCTTGGTCTTCTACCCTAATCTGATACTCATTTTGCCCTCCTTGCATAAACTCTTCCCCAGTTATTTGGTTAGCTGTATATGTTAATAGCTGTTTGGAGACAGGTTCTAACCCACTACGGATTAAATTAGATTCGTTAACGTATGCCCTATGCATCGACACTAATAATGTCGGATCGGCAGGTAATTGATATCTAATAGTCCCACCTATAAAACCACCATATGTATCAGCAAATGTAATCCTTTTCATAGTGCCATGCGTTTGTGGATCGCCATCATCATCGTCCTCATAACGCACTGTTTGAAATTGGTCGTACACATGAACTGTAGACAAGAACGGTGTTTTAAAGTGTACTCCAGGTTCTATAATACCAATAAGCTTCCCACCAGGTGTTCGTTTAACCGCATACTCAGTACCTCCTAATATATAAAAACTACTAAATGCAGTCACTACTACAATAAAGCCTATTAATGAGGCTAAAATTGTTTTAATCCCTAACTTTTTAATTTGATCAAATGTCATGTGTATCCTTTTAATTTTAGTACCTATCCGACTTGTTTTACGGAATCTATTTGTATCGATAGGTATGATAGACCAACCTTAGTCTTGTTTTAAACAGCTGTCTAAGGACGTTAAATGGTTACCATTGGGGAGTATACTCTTTACGCAGCTGTGCGACATCTTTAGCAGCTTGCAAATAGTCTTCGTAATGTTGTATGATTTTATCATCATCCTGTTTTATACGTCTATTTAACTCTACCTTTATAAATTTATTAAGTAGTGTGTACTGCTTTCTATTATCGTAATCCTTATTGCGCCACTCAATCAATGCAAACAAAAATGCAGCGTTTATAGGACTACCTCGCAATTCCATTGTTTCGTTAAAAGTAAACTTATATTCATAAGGTAGTGTATTAGTCCCAACGATCTCTATAATCGTAGCTATCTCCTGTATATTTATAGCATATCGTGATTGCATAACTTCAGTATACTGAAAAATGTCTATGATGTCATCAAATGTTATATCCTTAGGACTATCATAGATAGCAAGTAGTATTTGGTGATTAAGAATTTTGTTAAAGTGGATAAACTTGTCTGGCATCCTTCTAGAAGAGCGTTCATTAAATAGAGACTCTACTAGTGTTAATATCTTAAAGAGCCTAACGGCTGTAGCAAAAGTATCCTTTGGTATCTTACTATAGTATGGTAGCTCCGTGCAAGACAACTGATGGTAAAATCGCCATAACTCCTCCAGCCGCTTTATTGTTTTAGCTGCCTTAATTTGCTGCATAGCTGCAGCATACTCAAAATCATTCATTATAAGTCTCCTTGATGTTTATGGTAATACAACATTAGTACCACCATAAATAGTAGTATCGATAGGACGCCCATCGCTTGGACATAGCCAGAACGTAGTAATTTTGCTCAACTCAGGATGTTTGTCCCAGTAACGCTCAATATCTGAGTAATTATCACTAAATGATATGTATATCAGTTTGGTTAAATCTTTACCTTTTACATACTTCTCTATATTTTTAAACACATATTTATGGCTAGTACCTCCGTTACACATCCTGGTAGCTAATGCTGCAGCAAAATCTGGATCATCTGTAATCTTGTTAAGTGCATCTAAATCATAAGTCACGATATCTACGTCATGCATTATCACACGCAGACTTTTTATGTATTTAGCGCGACTTTTCACCATACCTAAAACTTTCTGCAGATCTTCGGTATGGATTGAGCCGGACTGGTCAATACTTAGAATTAAATCAATCTTATCCTCTAAATTTACATGTACCGGGGCTTTAAACTTTTTACGGTATCTTAATGATATGCTCTTCCAAGAACTATAACTTTCTTGAGTTTTGTAAAATACATCACGCTCAAATGCACTTTTCAATTTGTCAAACCATGCTGTATCTATTGTAATGGCTTCAAACTCTGCTTTAAAACGAGCACCGGCACTTGTACCTTTAGCGTGTGTTTGAATTATGTCAAAAACAGCTAACGATAATGAACTTAAAGATCGTGTTGGATCTTCCATCATATCTGTAGGACTGCTTATAAATAAACGTTTTGATGGTACCGTGTATTTAATACCATCAATATTATACACATCAACACTCTTTAACGTTTTTATGGGCTTGACGTTTTTATGTAATGCAGCTAAGTTTTGTAGGCATACTACAGGATCTGCACTAGCGGTAGTGTCTATAACGTACTCAAGCTCACCCCAATATTTCTTAAATTGTGAGTCAATAAAGAAGTCTTTTAGTCCTTTATTTACTGCTTGAGTATCAGCTATTAGTATTAGTGTATGGGGATCTGCCTTTTTCAATACGTGCTTGATCATCATCGAATGGTGAACCGATGTGTACATTTGGCGTAATACGAATTGGAGTTGTACCATATATTTAAATGTAAAGTAGAGTGTATGTTTAGTTACTATTTTAAGAATATGTTTAAGGTGCTTATCATCCTTATACTCGAATACAAAAAGTACTGAGTTGGTAGAACTATCAAAAGTCGAATAAAATATTTTATCTAGTTCAATAATACCCATTCTAGTAGTTCTCTCAAGTTCTGGAGTCTTCTCAAAGACGACTTTTATAGGTAGCCGTAAAAATAAGCCGGTTGATAGAAAGCTGGTCTTACTTGTTCCTATTAGTTGGTTAATATTAACTACCAAGTTTGTTAGTAGTATTTTCTCTATCTGTTTTTTCATTAGATTTTCCTTTATTACAGAATATATGCAGATGCTTTAGCTAGTAAGGCCTCAGGATCTTCAAATTTGATGGATTTAAGAGCTTTTAAGTGTTCAGCAGTATTATCGTTATCCAATAATTTATCGTAACCTAACAGCTTACTGATCACTAAATCTAAACCAAGTGATAGGTTTTCTCCTCTTGACCTTGCCTGATACTTTGTGTATATTGCAGCCATTAAATATCCAATGTAAGTCTCTTCATCTATGTTTTGATTTATCATCTTAACCAGATATTTAGCGTCATCAACCGTATGAATATATGGAATCATAAACGTATACAATATTTGATCAATCGTATTTAGTTCAGAAATACGTACCAGTTTCTTCTTTTTCACAACTGAAGCAAAATCAATTTTCATTAAATATTGTACGTGTTTAGTAAATTCAACAGCTGCTTGTGGAGAGACATACTGCCGTGTGATCTGCTCAAGATTTGCTACTACAAAATCCTCGTCCAGCAACTTAATTTGATCACTTAAAGCTTCCCAAGATCTTGGAGTACCATAAGGTGTATTTACATTTTCAGGTTCACTTAAAAATTCCGCATTGTTCTTGAGAAAGGACGCGACAAAGTGATGATAAAATCTACCAGCAACATCGTACCACTCTTCAGGACTAATCTCAAAACGTAAAAAGGCTAAACGATTGACAACCGCTGAAGAAAATCCTGTGAATCCCGCCTCATCACTTGTATTCATAGTGCCAACAATTGCTACATTATCATCTAACTTAAAGTTTTTAAGCTTACGCTCCAATAGAAATTCATAAAGTGCTTTTTGGGTTGATCTATCAGACTCATGGATATCCTCTAACGAGATAACTACTGGAGTACCTTCAGAAGCATACATATTGGCCTGATAGATCACCTCTGGACAACTCCACTCGGTAACTAAATCATTCCCGTGAGAGCTGTAAGGTAATAGTTTAGGTTCGTGCTTATCACTAGGCAACCCAGAAAGTTCAGAGATGTCCATTGCAGCTATAGAAGCATAAATCAAGTGCCAACCGTTATCTTTACAAATTTGCTTGAGGGTTGCTGATTTCCCCCTACCAGGTGCTCCTTGTAGTATAACCGGAGCAATTTTTTTAGTTCTATCGAACTGACCTCTGATGTTTGATTCTATAATTTTTATTGTCGTTTTCACGTCGTTTTCTCCTTTAATGTTGTATGTAAAACCAAGAAAGTGTTACCTATTCTCCAATTTTCAATAACTTTAATGCGTACTCTGTACCATCTTTAAAACCGTCTAAATATGTTACACCATCTGGTATTTCTATAGCATCCCCTATAGTCTCTACTAAACTTATTGCTTCGTCCTTATCACTCGTTGTATATACATTTGTAGCACCAGGAGTTCCGTGTAGTGATATATCTACACGATAAATAGGTTGTTTAGTATCCCAATGGACATCTTCAAAGATTGACACACTAGCAATAGCCGATGGGACAATAAAAATTGGGTTTTTATTTATTTCTAGCCTCATATTATTTTCCTTCATCGAATAACAGTTCAGCTATTTGTTTTATGTTTTTATAGTGCAAGTTATCCTCTTTTTCAGCTTTAGCTATTAACTCATCTAAAATCCCATAAAAACAACCTCTATTAACGTATATAGTATTGTTATACCTTACCAAAGTTAATACACCATTCTCATAACCGATATGGGATATAACTTTTATATCCTTTTGTCTTTTTAACTCAATGTCATCAAATAAAGTACCATATAATTTTGTATATAGCTTTGCATTATTAAACATTATTGCATTATTAAACATTGCTGCATTATTAAACATTGCTGCATTATCATATAGCTTTGTATTATTGAACATTTCTGCATTATCATATAGCTTTGTATTATTAAACATTGCTGCATTATCATATAGCTTTGTATTATTAAACATTGCTGCATTATCATATAACCAACAAGTACCTTCTTGACTTAAGTTATGTTCGTTGTTTACATAACCCCCTAAATCACCTTTTTTAACATTACCAAAGTCTTTTAATGCTTTAATTTGATAATTAACACCAGCACCATAAAATTTATGGTTTGGTTGTAATTTTATTAATTCATATTTCATTCTTGCTCCTTATTATAGTACATCATGTATACTAAAGATTTGGCTCTGTTACCTGTTTGATGGTACCATAAACTAGATTTCATATGATTTGCAGCGGCATGCCAATATTTGTTTTTGAGGCACCAAATAAAGCCTTTGAATTGAAGAAGTTTAGCTAGACCTATGTTGTAGGTCATATCTAATAATACAACTTTACGATTTATTGGAAGCTCGTTGTACCATACGTATTGTTGTAGTTGATGTTCTACAATAGAAAGTCGATGTTTAAGAAGAAGAGATGCTTCTTCTTTTGTTATACCATAGGTTAAATTTGTGCCATACCCTATGGAATACCCGTTGGTATCAACATAAAGGTGCTTAGAATAACCTTCATGTTGTTTAATCAATCTGGTAGCATGCGTTAATGTTTGTTCAGCGAACACACTCGATACCACAAATAGTATAAGTAAAAGTACTCGCACTTTATTACCTCATCAGAAAGTCTTTAACACTTATATCGTTTTTAAATAGATACTTCGCTACATCGCCGAATGATGTTAATGGGTACCCTTTTGCCAGTACCGCAGAAATAATATATGATCTAGGGTATGTGTCAAGCTCTTCTAGTAAATGTACCAATCTAGCACATTTAAATGGTTTTAACATATCTATAATATCTTTTACATGTCCAGGGTGTGTTACAATAACTTCCCATAAAGATGGTGATATATTACAGTGTTCAACAGACGTAGTACCATCATCAGCAGACGTAGTATCATCATCATCAGCAGACGTAGTATCATCATCAGCAGCAGACGTAGTATCATCATCAGCAGACGTAGTATCATCATCAACAGATGTAGTATCATCATCAGCAGACGTAGTATCATCATCATCAACAGACGTATTACCTCGTGTAGCTGTTAATAAAAGGCCTATAATTGTAGTCCCGCTTGGAGCATTCTCCAACTGCTCAGCTAGCTGTGTGACTGTTAAGTCACCTACATCTCTTTTTGTATGTACACCTAAGAAAAATAGAGCTGTAGGCAATTCTGTAAGTACTTGATCTAATACGTGCAATTTTTCAGACTCTTGATTGTCTTTGAGTAACTTTTTAATTTTACTTATATCAGAGATCTTGTGAAGCTCCTCCCAACTAAGAGATTTATTAGTACCTGTATGACCATTAAGCTCATCTCTCATCCGTCTATTTATACCAGACCAAAAAGCGTAACCTTCGGGAGTCATATCCCAACTAAATGCAGTAACTAGGGTAGTATATTTATCAGTACAACTAATGTCACATTCTCCAATGTTCTCTTTTACAGCTTTCCATAAGTTATTGACTTGAAGCCATTGTTTTTGTTGTTTATTAAATTTCATTTTGTTGTCCTTTATTTTATATTTAGTGTCATTTATCGACTATTTGTCGTTCTAATGCTTGTTCGAGTTGTGACCAAGTATGTCTAGTCACTTTATACCCATTCTGTTTATATGCTTGTATTCGCCCATATGGGTTCTGGCCACGAAATACAAGATCAAAGATAAATGCCCCATCTTTCCCTGGAAAAGATCTTAGCGCTCTTCCTACTAGCTGGACGTTTTTCTCCTTTGAGCTGACAAAGGCTACACGAATTATTGTGGACACTCTAGGCATAGATAGTCCTGCATTCAACACTGCCGCCCCTATAATCACTTTAATCTGACCTGAATCAAATTTCTGTAAAATATCATCTCGAGCAGACTTAGAAGTTTGACTATTTAGTATACCAACAGTTGTATACCCTGATAACCGTTCATAAAGCTTCTCTTGGAACTCTTGAATATTGACCGCTATCAGAATATGTCTATTTTTAACTAAGCTTTTCTTAACTAAAAATTCAACTTTATCGGCAATACTGTCTTGACGAAAAAACTTTTGCCGTCGTTTAACGGTTGTATGTTTTGATATGAATCTAGGGTATTGTTCATCACAGTAGACCATCATTACACTTGGTACGATGATATCAGGGTTAACTAACTCAAATATAGTACCACCGGATAAATCCATCAATGCTTCGGTTCTATTATCTACAGAACGAGAGAATGTAGCACTTACAAAAATACGATATTTTGCATGAGCTCTTTGCAAAATCCTTAACATAGTTAAAGCTCCAGCTGATTCACTTTCATCTACAATAATGCACCCAATATTATGCTTTATCTCTCTCCACAGCTCAGGGCGTCCTGATATGAATTGGGATGTGGCAATATTGACATCTTTAAGTTCTAGATGCTTATCATCTAAAGTTGTTATATTGGCATCAGTAGCAGCACTAAGCTCTTTAAACAGTTGCGTTGTAAGTAACGTCATATGAGCAATGACAAGCGTCTTGATATTTAAGCTAGCCAGTATTGCCGCGATTAATACAGACTTGCCTGAGGATGGTTTACCAGATAAATTAAAAGTTGTACCACCAGACTCAAAAAACTCAAGTATTTCCACCAATAACGTCTCTTGATAAGGTCTTAAAGTTAGACCAGTAAGGGTTATTGCTTTATTGGTGTGCGGAGCAATACGTTTATCTATTAAGTTAGCTTTAGGAAACAACGCTAAAAACTTCTGCTTATTACCTATAGGAAACCCATAACGGCCTTTACTATATACATAAGTTTTAAAAGATGTTAGCTCGTGAGGGTGATGGTAGGTATAAGCGTGTAAAATCGTAGGAGTAACGTGGGCTTCATCAACCCAAGCTACACCAGTAATTACAACATCCATTTAAGCCTCGAGAATTTTCCGCTCAAGATCTAAATCACGAACTAGGGCGGCTTTCTTTTTAAACCCCTCAGGATAGCGAGCTTTTAGTTTTGCGACACCACGCTCTGTAATATCCTCAAGAGATGAGTCGTACAATTTAGCGAAGTTATCGATAAGTTCTCTTGTTCCATAAAATGTACGCTTTAATTCTGATTCGAGTATCACAACATAGAAAAATACGTCGAAAAGTTCTTCCAACACATTGACTACATCTAACTCTTTATGGTAAAACCAATGCTTTTTATATGCATCAATTAGCTCACCAAGTTCTGTTTGAGTACCCATAATGCCGTGTAGTAGACGAGGATTGTCGTACATCTCATCAAAGTCATCACCAATGTCTCGATCGATACTCATCTCAATTGCGTAGATATGTTGAATTACTCCAACGTCTGGCTGTACATCATCATATGGGCATTCCGTTGTTATGATTACATCATTAGGTATTAGTTGTTTCATGTTATATTTTCCTTTAAATAAATGTTGGTTGATCTTTAAGTTCTAAACTTAAAAAGTTTGTTGGTGTTAAATCATAGTGATTTCGTAACTCTGATTTGGTAAAATCAGTCTCAATAATTAAAAGCGTCTCCTCCTTTTTGTAGTGTGTAATCAAGGCGTGTAAAATTTGCCTTGAAATATTATAATTAGTTGTAACCTCAGCCCCAACTGAATGTATTAAGACTACGTCAGCTTGAGGATTATCATGTTGTTCAAAGGCAGCATTAGCCCTTTCTGTAAAATCAATTCCTCTAACTTCTCGACCTTCATCAACTAATTGATTAATGACAGGCGCTGCAGTCCCTTTAATCACAAGCAAACCAGTTTTTGGTGCTTGTGATATCTTACCCTGTAATTGCTTAGCTCTAGCTAAAGATATTCGAGTATCTTCATAATTAAGGTTTAAGTAAGTTACTGGTAATTTGTAATACGTATAGACTAATTTGTTTTTCTGCACTAGGTCTACCTCCTTCATAGTGGTTTTAATTGTTGCGTGTGTGTGTGTTTTATTTTCCAGATCCGGTGAATACAGGAATCTGCAGTGGGCTGTGCCCGGCCCTACATCTAACATAGGTTGTATTGCGAAGCTTGCTGAGCTCTTACAATACATGTTAGATGTAGGGATTAATACTAATAGTGAGGCTACCTCACATATGCTTAATGAGTACGAAGCTCAAAATAGGCAATTAAGCCAACAATTTTATATATATATATATGCGTGTTAGGTGACTATATTTTCGATGTCTGATACATAAGATAGGTTTAAATAGTCCTCTGTAGACGTTTATATTCCCATGAAATAAATCCTGTATTAAATTGAAGCAATTAGATTAATGAACTCTAGAGTCTAAAATCAATCTAAATATTCATTGAATATAGTATTTATATCGTTGGAATGTAAGCTGTCTTCAGAAGGACATTTAAAGATTGTATACTGTATTATATTAATATTGGAGAACCTCCAAATTACTGATTAGTTTAACCAGTTAGCTATCAAACACAAAATAAAAGATACTCGTTAAGAGTATTTAATAGCCCGCTAAGCGGCTACATGCTCAGCCACAATTTTGTTTAACAATTCTTCCGGTTTTAGAGCACTATCGATCGTAATAACGCCTTTCAAACCATTTATAGCTAACCCATAACCGGATACCAATTTTTTATCATATTGGACTTCCTCAAATTTAAATATTAAGCGGCGTAGAAAGCTAGGATAAATAATACGAGCTATGGACTTAATATTTATCCATTCATCGTAACGCTTTACACAAACGTTGATAATAGATGATCTGCCGTCAGTTGATACATCTTTTGAAAAAGAGGAGGCAAATAAACGTATCTTATGTCCTCTCTTTTCTAGAGATACAATAACAGCTATCACATTACAAAAAGCTTCGATGATTTGATTTGTTGTGACATAATGGGCTACTCCAATATTTATATAAAGGTCATAAAAATGGTCTTTATACTTTTTATTTGGTTTTAAATAGCATTCAGCATCGCCAGCTATTAGCTTACCAATGTCTATCTCAACACCCTCTACATCATAATGATAATCCTCTACCAACCAATCTGTTAATAGACCCTTTTTGTGTAGGTTATTACGTATTTTCGCTTCTATGTCTAGAACAGCATCTTTAATATCTACTGGAGGTTCACCGTAAGGTTTTAACACCAACTCCAAAGCATCCTCGAAATTCTCTGTTCCGGTAAAATTCTTATCTCCTGTGTGAGAAGAATCACGATAAGTTTGTACGTCTTTAATAGAGCTTATATATCCAGCGAATGCAGCTAAATTATGGTATGTATGAATATCTAATTTAGTTGTATCGACGCCCTCGCTTTCTAACCAAGATCGACGAATATCGATCCCTGGGATTTGGTCACTTAATTGTGACACCTTTGGTTTGTGTAGTTTGGTTGTTTTACTCATAACCTCTCCTTTAAAATAATGGTTCGACTTCTTCAGGTGCTTCTTCAGGTGCTTCTTCAGGTGGTATATACTCTGATAACTCGATGGGCTCACTTTTCGGTAAGACAACCTTTACGTAACTTAACAACTCTGGTCGTTGGCTAGGATCAACTTCACGCAAAATTGTGGATGCTGCAGCACTCTCGTATCCAATCCATACCTCAAGCAACGCTTTGTACGATAATGCATCTCGCATAGTTAATTCATAACCACGCTTACGTAATTCTTCACGAGTCCTTTTTATTGCTTCATCTATTCGAAGATTATCCAGTAAATCAGTTTCTAGTTGTTCATCTAGTTCCCACTCAAGTCGTAAAAATCTTGACATAGTTGAAGCATCTAGTTTTGTACGAGCATTATAGTTATCATCGCTACCACCATAAGTGTTAGCTGTTGCTATAAGACGAAAATCAGGGTGTCTTTCTACCATACGCCCTGCAAAATATCCACGATGTCCTGCAATAGCTGTATTCAAGTTAAGTAGGATGTTATTATTAATGGCATCAATCTCCTCTATAACAAATACGCCACCTTGCTGATAGAATTGTCCTAACAAGCTATCAATTATCTTACCGTCAGGTGAGCGGTAACCTAACATGTCGCTTTTTGTGAGTTGTTGCGAACCTGCCATGTAGCCATAATTTAAGCCTAATGTTTCAGCTAGATGTTCAGCTGCTTGGGATTTAGCGGTACCTGCTGGTCCTGTAAGCATGATAGGCATATGAAGCCCGTCGTGATTTACTGCATTACTGTATTGTAGTAAATCAGTAAATCTTTTATGTTCTTTACGTTTTTTATTGGGCATTATATTCCTTTTAATGATAAATTTACAAAGAATCTGTAACATTTCGATCTGAGACCCCAGCGACGACTCGAAGGCATCCTACCCGAGGATGTCCGTCTGTCGTCGGTCGAAGATCGATTATGTTAAGATATATATAGAATAGTATTGTTACTATCGAGAGGTAACCTCGAATCCTTTTAAGCTAAATTTATACAATACGTTGTAATGACTACAAAATGTAAATCTTGACCGTTATTAGTTACAAAGGTCAAGATTTACATTGATATGTTATGTAGTATTAGCGATACACTAAACTAAGAGCTAGTCATTTACGATTATTGCGTTAAAATTGCACCTAAGTAAGGTCTACATTATAGTAGAGCGTTAGCTTCTGTATCAGCATTACCTAACCAATATGCAGCACCTAGTAAGTTAGCATCTGTAGCAATTGCACGACATAACTCAGCATTTAGTGAAAAGTTCTCATCAGCGATATCAGTACAAGTAGCAGCAACTGCAGCGCTATGTCGCTGTTTAATTACTTGTAGCAGTGATTCCTCATCCAACATTGACATCGATACACACCCACTCACAGTCTCGATTGTTAAATTTTTGTTAGCTTTTAAAGCTCCTTTTGAAGAACCTTTATATGCTTCTACTGCTGCTTCGACTGTACCAATGATTGTATCGATCTCTTTGTCGATAGATTTACCTTTTTGTGCTTTTTTGATTGTTTGAGTTAATAATTTTGAGAAACGCATTTTATATCCTTTTATTTTAAAGTTTATGGGTTATGAAGGGACTTACCAAACTAAATACTCCGACCGTAAATACAGATAGGTTTTAGCTAAAGCCTTCTATAACTGTATTTATGTACTTTAATACTGCTGTATAATCACCAGGCATGATTTTTACTCCTTTACGTGGATTTGACATATAGATCGTTTTAATTCCCTGAGTTTTTTGACAATCTATATGTAAAGGTATATTTGAATTAAGAACAGAGGATAGTGCTTTAAATTCAATACCATATTCATCATATAGTATGTCTTTCAGTGGTTGATCACCTCGATACACACTAATAGAACGTCTATCCTTATACGCTACAAACTTAGTAGGATCAGGTAACGGCAGCGTTGTATGTTTAACCTCATCCACCTTAGCCACACCGCCAACTGTAAGCATGATAGTCCGTGAATCTAATACCTCTTTAACCTGTCTAGGGATTTTAGAGTACGAGTCTACTACAGGAAGGACAATATCTCCTTCCTTAAATGTATCTGTAACAGATACACTATTTACTGCAATAATATTTTCTGTAGTTACAGTAAACATAGTATCACTAGACATTATAGTAATACCAGATACATCTATTGACCTAATAATACCACTGTGGATGATGGAAGTATTAGGATTGGTAAATGTTACATTATCACCAACCTGTACAAGTAGATGACTAACAGAGTTGATAGATACTACAACACTGGTATTTTCTGCATATATATTTATAATATTCTGCTGTTGATCTACACTAATTACCTCGAAAGTACCTCCTCGAAGGGTTTTAGGTATCTCTGGATCAAACCGTAACACAACTTTCTGGTTTGGTCTGATTTGCAGCCCTGGTGTATACTCTACAATTTCATCAAGTCGTTTGGATAACACATCCCCAGTAGAGTTTCTATATTTAATCTCATCATCACTTACCGATATAACTGTATAACATCTTGTAATATTCCTGAAGTATACTCGAGAGCCTACTGGCGGCTCTAATACACAATTTGACTCCCGCGCTTTAAGTTCTGGTAAAGGTTCATCACGTTGGTGATAGGAAATAATTTCTTCACTAACAGCAGTTATTACACCTTTTTGTAACTCTGCATCTTTTTGATATACTTGTATATGATCACCAATACGAAATTTTGTGGACTCTGGTGGCATTTCTCCTCCTTTTTTAATATGTACTATTTTATTATTACGGACCCATGTAGTAGTCCCAGATGGTTGTTGTATTTTGAACATTCTCTTGAAGGCATCTATCTCTCCAACAGTTACCTCATGAGCTATACCATCATCATAAAATAGTAGCTCATCATCAACTTGTGGCACTAGTGAGTGTACAAAAGATAAGTTTATCCTAGTAATTTTGCGTGTTTTTGGATCTTGGACATCAAAATCTAATGATACGTCTGGCATAGAAACTACATTTACTACAGCTTGAGAGAATTCATGAGGGATGGAGACCAGTACACTCGAGTGTAATTTAATTTGGTCTCCAATATTCAACTGTAAAGGCTTGGGACACACTTCCCTAATACTGCCATAATCTTTAATATTTTCGTATAATAGAGTAGTAGAAGTAAATATGCCTCGAGTCCTAACATAATAACTTAAGTAGAAATAACGAATAGAGTCATCATAGTCAAATTTAACCTCATCACCAATGTCAGGTCTAAGCATTAGATGCTTAGTATCCCAGCGAGTTACCCCATGTTCTGGTATCTGTACGGTAACCACATCAGAATTTGTTGAAAGTATCGTGCCTATTGAGTCTGTTGACTTATTATATACCTTATTACCAACATGAAAAACTTTTGAAACTTCCGATGACATATCAACGCCTCGCTCTCGGCTCTTTACATGAAGCCCACTCTATTAATCCTAATGTACGTGTAATATCTTGCTGATGTATCGCTTGGCGAAGTTGCATTTTAGTCTTTCTAGTACGATATACCTGTGTATGATCTACCGCAACACCACAAATGATACGACGCATCCAAGGCTTATGCCCAAACTTTAATTTGGTCTTTTTAAAGTTAATCTTAAAGTTCGACTCTTTTAAAAGATGATAAACGGTCTGCTTAATGGCTTCATAATCCATGCGATTGTTAAATGAGATCGTAATATCATCAGCATATACTGTCATACGTGCCTCAGAGGCTATTGTACGTACAGCATCATCTATTTGGTATGCTACCTCGATAAAGGCTATCGAAGCCAGTAAAGGACTTGTAGGAAGTCCTTGTCGGGTTACACCATTTAACAGACAATAATCGAGGATATCACTACTTATAGATAAGTTGTCAAACCTTTCTCGTGTAATTTGGTCGAAGAAGTTTTTCATGTCGAATTTCGCCGAATAGTTATACCCAATATGAGCTTTAGCATTTGTAACCGCATTGTAATTACTACGAAAGGCGTGAAACATTCCTCGTGTATCCATCAGAGACAGAATTTGCTCAAGGTTTGGCAATAAGGATTGTAGTTTATGCTTATACTGGGTATTTGGAGCATATACATAGCGATAAGACCCATTACCTTTATCTATACGATGTACTTTACATGCTTTACACAACACTGTTGCTGTAAGTAGGTATGCAGCCTGCTTTGGCGTTTTATTTGTAATGTCATGAGTAGCTCCGTCAATAGTAATGACATTATTATCTTCGTCGATCGTGACTTCAGGGTTGAAGCGGTAACGCCACTTCAACTCTTTCCAATCTTTGATTTTAGAGTTCGACATACTACCTCCTTGGACGTAATGGGAATACTTTCCCTGAAAATACCATATATAGCTTCCAGAAAAATCCTTTGTTTGTGTCTATGCGCCACGTTGGGTGGTCGAGTGAGTATTCCCATTTACGTCTTTTGTTTGTGGAGTAGGACGTCCCGAACAGTCTAAATGTTCGAATTTTGTGGTGAGTTTCTATGAGTACAACACCTCGTTTAAAGGCGTCTCGCATTTCTTGTTGGTGTTTGGTATTCATCACTTCTCCTTATTTATTATGTTCTGTATTGTGGTATTTATAGCATCCCAAAATAAGAATCCTTCAGGCGTATCTTTCCAAACGAACGCCTGTTTTAAGGTAAGGTTCTCCATATTTGACATTTCCGCATACTTAATATGTGACTTTACAAGTCGCCAAACGCCTAGGCGTTTCAGTATACGTTTTTGCTCTTTGTTGAACGGGGTATAAGGTTTAAGTACTAAATCGTTTGGTAAACATATAGCTATCTTAGGACTAAACTCGCTAGGTTTTATCACTGAGTACTCAGCATATAACTCAATCAGTTCCGGGCTACTTGCAGCAGTAGCTAAATCACTGTACTTAGTACCATATTCTAACGTATCCCGCAAATCTACTACCCTTACGAGCAACTTAGTACTATCTAGTGTACATTTAAAGAAATGGCCAACGAATTTCGTCCAGTTTTTATCCATATATTGAGTTGTGTATTTATGCATTTTCGTTCTCCTTAATATGTTTATTTATGTTAGCCCAGAAATTATACCCTTCCGGTGTGTCTTTCCAACAAAAAGCGCTTTGAAGTGTTATAGTGCTACTAATACTTCGGTAATCGTTAGTACGTTTTATATATTGATATATACGCTTTTTTGTGCGTTTCCATAATTTAAGACGTTTTAGGTTATGTTTTTCAGCCTTATCAAACTGAATTACCAACTCTAAACATATAATATCTGACAGACAGACAGACTTCTTGAGGTCTGTAACCCCTTCAGGTAAATATTCAGCATACGTAGGTTCGCCTGGCTCATTCTGATTCCTGTCCGTATATTCACGAATCGTACTAGTGGAATGTATTTCGTCGACGTCTACTAGTTTTAACACTTGTCCAAATTTTCTCGAGTCGGTAGGACTAACCACTTTAAAACGGCACCCTACAAATTTGGTCCAGTTGGCATCAAGTTGTGGAGCTGTCAATATTAACTTTTTCATTGTATTATCCTTTTATGTTTTTGTTTGATATTAGGTATGTGTATTATTAGGTAGGGTATTGAGTTACCTATTGGGTTACTTATTGGGTTACTTATTGGGTTACTTATTACGCTACCTATTGGGTTACTTATTACGCTACCGTTTAGCGTATCTCTATAGGTGTAAGTACCTATTACCTCTGCCGGCAATAGGTTTTTATTATATCCAGATTTGAGCTTTTTGTCAAGCGATTTCGCTTAAAACCATCTTAAATTTACAAATTTCAGGTAGATTTAAGCCTTGACCATCGCTTTCGCTTTTGGTGTGAGGTAGTAGTCCAGACCTAACACCGTCTCCCGCAGCTCCAATAGTCCTGCTTGTATAGCTTTAGCCGGGCTTTTAACAAGCTTATTGTAAAGCTTGAATTGGCCTTTTAAGCTTGTACAACTTTCGCTATTTTCATGATGGTAGGTTTGAGACCCGCCTCCGACAAACTCTCCGGCTATCATTTCAAACCTCCACAGTGTTTAGGGAAGCCATTACTATCGAGACGTGGTGTCATACCCGCCCCGTAACGAGATTCGAGAATTAAATATTCCCTATAACTTTGTGGGTCACAATAAACTGTGACGTTATTGGGTCTATTGTACTGTTGAGGTGTTGTATATGATTCAGTATGTAGACCGCCCGCACTCTGACACGCTGAGAATGTCATAATTATTGCGACGATGCCTAAGGCGTATTGATGTAGTTTCATGATATATCCTTTACTTGATTTCTTTTAATAGTTTGGTACAACGCTCCGCTTCTAGGCGGAATATCTCCCTATCGAGTTGAAGCGTTGTTTGTTCGGAGCGCCTATTTAGCAATTTTATGTGTACTCTCTCACAGACGTTCAGAGCTTCGCCAATAGTTGGTATATGCTTTACCCTTCGCAGAGCGATAAACTCCGCCTCAGGGAAGCATATACCACATTTAGACATACCTAATCCCATAGTTCATCGAGCCGTGAGACAGGTTTCTTCGTAGTCGCCAAATCTTGACGCTTCTTAATAGTTAGGCGTCCTAGTTTTGCCGCCCTAGTTAGCGGCATTTTATTTTGAGGAGGTTTCGTGGTGTTTCGCTGCGCAGAGCGTTGGGTATATGGCTCCGCCCCTCTTATGTGGGTTCTACAGTTTATCATAATGATTCCTTTGTATAGTAAGAGCGATACGCTCTAAGTGACGAATAAGGTTCGTTTGGAGGCGTTAGTATCTAACGCGGACTAAAGGTGTTAAGAGATTTAATAATCCCTCCAGAGATACATATTTAGTAACTTAATATGCTCGATAAGAATTGGAGACGGTTTATATAGGTTAGTAGGATATGTATCTATGTAAGGATTGTGAGGTACTGTGTATATTGAGCTACCTATTGGGTTCGTTATTGAGCTACCTATTGGGTTCGCTAAACGGTATCATAATAAGTTAGCGTTTAGCGTATCTCTATAGGTGTAAGTACCTATTACCTCTGCCGGCAATAGGTTTTTATTTTACCCAAATTTTCCGTTTTTGTCAAGTGAAATCACTTAAATCTACCTGAAATTTGTAAATTTAAGCGTCCTCTAAGCTTATAGGACGATTTCCGCCCACTTAGCCAACTTTGTTTCGAGCTTATCAAGCCAATCGTTTAAGGTTTTCATAAGGTTTCTCCTTCCCAGTTTTGGGGACGCCAAACGCCCCAGTTTTGGGGACGCCAAACGCCCCAGTTTTCATCCCATATTAAACCTTAAATTTAGCTTAAAAAGTTCGTGTAGGGTCGAAAAAATTCGAATGTTTTTCAAATTCCTTAAGCTACGATTAAGTTTATACTATAAGGAATTTTCGAGGTGGTTAAAAATTAAGCAGTCCGTGAATAGAAACTGCCTAAATTTTAATCAGTTGGTTCGTTTCTTCTTTCGGCGATGAGGTTTCGCCTTTTTGCACCGAGGTGCTTTGATAATACCCCGAAACCTCGGTTTCGGGTTCAGCACTTCCTCGTGTTGATGCTGGTATCGCTGCAATGGTGAGCGGCAAGCCTCTCGGAACTCTGGGTCGTCCAGAAAGCGGTCGCCCAACTCCGAGAACGCTATCGTCCCGCGGTTGATATGGTATGACATAGGTGTACTCCTATATTGGTATATGTTCGATAAACGCCCCAATCTAGGGCGCTTGGTAGAAAATATGAAGATAACAGACGGACGCGAAACGATACCATTTAACGATACCGAAACATCCGCCGAGCGGTAATTGAAGCCCGCCCAAAGACGGGCGAATACTTGAAGCCCGCCCAAAGACGGGCGAATACTTGTACTAGAGCCCTCCGCTATGGGGCTGTTGGCAATTACATAATTCATCTCCAGAAAATTTCAAAACGCTTGCCGCTCCTCCCGCTAGGGGCGACCCAATAAAGGACGCGAAACGGTATGATATGAAATTTGTAGAGACCACCCCTTGCCGTTTTGGGGTGATAGAGATACGCTCTCTATGGGCGTTTGACGCCATCGGCACTACTGCTCTAGGTGACGCCACGGGATTTATACCCACCCGCTAAGGGCACTGCCGCCAATCTATCTTAGTACCCGATACGATAACCAACATTTCATAGAAAACCGCTATTTGCCTTTTACCCCGTGTCGCTTCACGGGAAGATTATAGGCGGTTTGACTAAAACCACTAAGGTCAGTTGGCTATATTCTATGCGTACATAATACGCCCCTAAAGCGGGGATATAGCCCTTCGTGGGCGGTTTTGACGGGTTGCCATAATCTTGGAAAATTCGGGGGTTGTCGTTAATCTTGGATAAATTTTTGACAGAAGTCGCCCTATCCTACTAAATAGGGCTTTGAATTTTTAAGTTAGATACAATTTATAAGCCATACGCTAAGCCATACGCTAAGCCATACGCTAAGCCATACGCTAAGCCATACGCTAAGCCATACGCTAAGCCATACGCTAAGCCATACGCTAAGCCATACGCTAAGCCATACGCTAAGCCA
>Ga0256831_1000011_pt1 | contig 92364 bp, 98 predicted proteins | sample 132544metaG_FD_189087 | JGI IMG/M metagenome (GOLD analysis project Ga0256831, IMG submission 189087) | Hydrothermal vent microbial communities from Lau Basin, Pacific Ocean - 132-544 | ecosystem: Environmental > Aquatic > Marine > Hydrothermal vents | place: Pacific Ocean: Lau Basin | collected...
AAATAAATGTGATAATTGTAACAAAGGTTTCTTAAAAAGTTAAATTATTTCGAATTTTTTTCCCGGCAAGGCATTTAAAATATTTTTTAATTCCATTTCTAACAAAATTTGTGCTGTTTTAGAAACCGGCATTGATAAATTAAGAGCAATATCATCTAATAGACTGGCGCCATTTTCTTGTAAAAATTGTATGATATTTTGTTCTTCAGGGCTCAAATCCACAAATAAATTCATTTGTTTTGGGGGTGTTTTTTTAATAGTTGTTTGCCATTGCAAATTGTCTATAAGGTCTTGTGCACAAGTAAGTAATGCCGCTTTATTGCGTTTGATCAAATTGTTACAGCCTTTGCTATATGTATCAGTTATGCGTCCGGGAACAGCAAAAACATCGCGGTTGTAAGAGTTGGCTATATCGGCCGTGACCAATGAGCCGCCTTTTTCGGCAGATTCAATAATAATAACCGCTTCAGACATGCCGGCAACAATACGGTTGCGTTTTAAAAAATTGTTACGATCTACCGGGTCGGTATGCCAAAATTCGGAAATTAAACCGCCGTTTTCCAACATTTGACGGGCTATTTTTTGATGAACAGCCGGGTAGATGCGTTGGAAGCCGTGTCCTAAAACGGCTATCGTGGGTAAATCATTTTTTAAGGCTTGTACATGTGCTTCTATATCTACACCATATGCAAGTCCACTGACAATTAGCGGATTAAAAGGTTTTAAGGCGCTAATTATATCGCCAACAGCGCGTTTACCATATGTCGTCATATTACGCGTGCCGACTATGCTGATCATTTTTTGGTGGTTTAAGCCGGCTTTTCCTTTATAAAAAAATAATATCGGGCCATCCGGTGCGTGCTGCAGTCTGTAAGGATAATCTTTGTCAAAAATGCTGACGGCCTTAATGCCGTTTTGTTGTATATATTGAAGTTCATTTTCGACACGACGCCAGTCATTGAACTGTTTCAAATTCCGGATCATTATTTTGCCAATATCCATTAGGTCGATTTCATTTTGTTTGGCAGCTTCAAAAACAGCTTTAGCCGACCCAAAATGTCGCAGCAATTTTTTAGCCGAAATATCGCCTATGTTTTTGACTTTTTGTAAGGCCAATAAATAAAAAATTTCTTCAAGATTCATACGTAAAATTTACTATTTTTAAAAAAATAAATATAATCAATTTAAGCTAATCAATTTTTTAATTATTAAAAGTTGTTTCAATTTAAAAAATCATAAAAATGAAATATATTTTTAGTTTTATTTTTTACTTTTTCATCATAGTTGCCCAGTCCCAAAATCCTTATTTTGAGATTAGCAAACAAATGGAAATTTACAATGACGTACTCCTTAAACTCAGTACCAATTATATTGATGAGTTAAATATGGGTGATTTGATGCAAAAAAACACCAAACAATTACTCAATGGGTTGGATCGTTTTACGACTTTTTACGATGAGCAAAGTATTTTGAATCAGAAAATGCGTCAAGAAGGACATTTTGGCGGTTTGGGTATCAAAATAAGACCAATGGATAAAGCCATTATTATTACGGACATTTTGCCCGGCACACCGGCTGAAAGGGAGTTGAAAATAGGAGATCATATTGTTGCGATAGATGGGAAAAAAATGGCTGATTTATCTAAAAAAGTAGCGGTAAATTTATTAAATGGCCCGGCTGGCAGTAAAGTGACTTTAACTATAAAGCGTCATGGAAAAGAAATTAAAAAAAGCATGCATCGTGCCGATGTGGCTTTAAATGCTGTCACAGGTCAATATTTAGATGGGGACATTGGCTACATCCAATTGGCAAAATTTAATGCCAAAGCTGCACAACAAGTAAAAAAATCCTTATTGGCGTTAAAGCAAAAGGGCGCGAAAAAATTGATTATTGATTTGCGTAATAATCCGGGCGGTTTATTGTTTGAAGTGATTAAAATTGTCAATTTCTTTATTCCCCAGGGTAAAATAGTTGTAACAACTAAGGGCCGTTTTGATAAATACAATAAAACTTACCGGACACGTAACCCTTCCGTGGATGAAGAAATACCCATCGTTATTTTGGTTAATAATCATTCTGCTTCGGCTTCCGAAATTTTATCGGGGAGTTTGCAAGACTATGACCGCGCGGTTGTTATGGGTGACACAACTTATGGTAAAGGTTTGGTACAACGTACCTTTAAACTGAAATATGGTACCTATATGAAGCAGACTATTTCAAAATACTATATTCCTTCCGGTCGTCTTATTCAAAAAATTGATTATTGGCATCGAGATAAAAACGGCAAACCTTTACTGATGCGTAATAACTTGGCTGAAAAAGATTACAAAACGGCACATGGCAGAATAGTCCATAATTTGGGCGGTGTAGTCCCGGATATTGTTTTGAAGTCATTTCCCAATCATGCAGCCTTAAAGGATTTAATCAACAAAGGAATACTTTTTGATTTTGTGACAGATTGGATAGACAAACAAAACCGGGTGCCAAAAAATATGGCTGCAGTTCATTTAACAGATGCTGATTTTGAACAATTCATGCAATATCTTGATAAAAATAACCAAAAGCCCCAAACAAGTGATCAAAAACTTTTAAAATCGGCTTACCAAAAAGCCAAGAAAAATAAGCAACCGGCAAAGATCTTAAATCAATACCAAAAATTAATGGCCGCTTATGATGTGTACAATATACAAAGCATAAGAAATTATAAACAGTTTATTTTAAACACCTTACAACAAGATATTGTTAACCGTTATTTTGGTAAAGATAGTTTGATAAAGTACCGTTTAAAAACAGATCCATTGCTTTTAAAAGCCAAAGCTATTTTAAATAAGCCGGAAACTTATCATCAAATTTTAAAAAACTAAGATTTACCAAGTGGAATTTTAAAAATACGCGATTTTTTAAAATTGCGTTTAAAATAATAACGGTATAAATATTCTATCAAAAAGGCTGCTGCGAATATCAACCAGCTGGCGGCAAATGCATCTTTTTGCGTTTGCCATTGATAACGCATCAGCGCAAGAAAAACAAAACTCAAAATAGCAAGATTTAAACCGATAACCCATTTCTTACCCCCAAATTTATCGACATTTTTATAATGTGATATCAAAACAAAAATGTAAATCATGGTGGTAACGGCTGTGGTGATAACAGCAATCGCATTTAGGTTAAAAAAGAGGGCTAGAAAAAGACCTAAAGCAGCCGTTATATAAAGACCTTCGGGTGCTTCAAACCAGACTTTTCGCTCAAATTGACGCGGTAAAAAACCTTCCTTAGCCAAAGCGTATGCAATGTTGGCACCCCCATAAATGGTGGCATTAAGGGCAGAGGAAATAGAAATGACAGCGCCTATGGATATTAACATAAAACCCCACTGTCCCAAAAAAGGTTCTGCCGCAACAGCAAGGGCATTTTCAGAGGCTTTAATGATTTCGGACAGACTTAAATTGCCTAATGTGACGACTGAAATACCCAAATAAATTAGCATGACGACGAATATGCTGATGTAAATGGCACGCGGCACATTTTTTTGCGGGTTTTCCATGTTTTCAGAGGTATTGGTGACCAGGCCAAAACCCATATATGACAAAAAGAATACAATGGAAGCATTTAAAAGACCTTTTAAATGAACCGGATCGGTTTGCGGTGTCAGACGGTGCCAATCAATGCTTTGGAAACCCGCTGCAATAAAAAGTAATAAGATAGATAATTTAATCAGCACAATCCAAAACTCAGCTTGTCCGACCGCTTTACTGCCAAAGAAATTAAGAACCGTAAAGAATAAAATTAAACCGGTGATAACCAAAGTATGATTTAATGGTGTTGAATCAATATGGATTAGAGGGATGAAATATCCGGCAAATCCCTTGGCAAATAAAGCAATAGATACCACAAAACTAAACCAATACAAAATACTTAGGGTCCCTGTAATCAAATTATCTCCCAAACCTTTTAAAATAAAAGCCATGGGGCCGGCATCAGAAATTATTTTACGACCTAAAATGGCATATGAATAGGCAACTGCCATGGCATAAACACCGGATAAAATGAAGGCCCAAGGCAGGTTTGTACCGGCCAATTTGACACCGAGGCCGAAAATGGAAAAAATACTGGCGCCTATCATGGTGCCAACGGCCATCGCTATTACTTCTATTAGATTTAACTTTTTGTTTTTCATTTTTATTAAAATTTAAGCAAAAGTAAATAGATTTTTTATAATGAAAGGGAGAGGTAAATTTTAATCATAAATATTAAAGCTAAGTCTTATTACTATGGGTGTTGAACACATATTATGGCTAATACACCACAGGCAAGGAGAATTTTGACAAGATTGTAAAAAAAACGGACATACTTATCTTGCTTGTAAAAATAGATGAAACCAATGCTGTACAATGCCATAGATAAATAAAAATAATATTTCATTTGGCCAATGTTTGGCGATCGCATTAAAAAATAAATAGGTATAATAGTTAACAGGCTAACCATTAATATAATCTGTTTGGCTTGTTTTTCGCCCAACAAAAGTGGTATGGTAGGTTTTCCTTGCGCCAAATCACCTTTCATTTTAATAAAATCTTTGAGCAAATTTTTGATCAATAAAATTAAAAACAAAAATATGGCATGCCAAAAAATGAAACTGTCAAAAGTTTGAAAATAAAGAAAAATGCCGAAAAAAGGAAAAATGCTCAAAACAGTTAACCAAAGATTGTTAACCAACGGAATATGTTGCACTTTATGTGAATAAAACCAAATTAAAAAAATATAAATGCTAAAAAAAAGAGCCGCACGCCAAGAAATGAATCCGGCAGCTGCTACAGCTCCTATATTAAGGATAAAATAAAGATGAAGTCTTTGTTTTTTAGGTATTTGTTGTTCTAAAATGGTTTTTTGCGGCCGGTTAATCAAATCCTTTGATAAGTCATAAAAAGCATTGATTATATACCCGGCAGAAATACTGAAGATGGTTGCTGTCAGAAGTGCCAAAAAATTTAGATTAGTCAGTAATTGGAGGATGCTAAGTTGTGGCGCAAAAAAAAATTTGGCAGTTAATATAAAAGCCACAACCAATAAAATGATATTTTGAACACGGACCAGCGCAAAAAAAGATAAAATTCGCGTAGAGAAGCCGTTTTTACGTATCATAAGATTATTTTAAAAACGATAAACAACCTGTAATTTAAAGTCCTTGAGTTGTTGTTTTGTTTTTTCAAAATCTTCTGTAAATCCTAAAACATAGCCACCGCCACCAGATCCACAGAGTTTTAAATAATAATCATCGTTTTCAATACCTTTTTGCCAAACATCTAATAAATGAATGGGAATCATGGGTTTAAAATTATGATAAACGGTTGTCGATAATTGTTTTAAATTTCCAAAAAGGGATTTGACATTGCCTTGTAAAAAATCTTGCACACAGGCATCGGTATATTTTATAAATTCATTTTTTAAAGTATGACGAAATCCTTCGTGTTTCATTTTTTCCATAAAAATACTGACCATGTCGCCGGTTTCACCAATTTGTTCAGAATCTATTAAAAAAACGGCACCTTTGCCTTGTTTTTGCGAAGGGATACCCGTGGGTTCGATATTTTCTTTAGACTGAATTAAAATAGGGATGCTTAAATAACTGTTTAACGGATCTAAACCGGAACTTTTACCATGAAAATAACTTTCCATCAAAGCAAAAATCTCTTTAAGTTTTAGTAGTTTTTCACGTGTTAAGTTTTCCAGTACCGTAATTTTATTTTGTGCATAGCGTTCATAAATAGCAGCGACCACAGCACCCGAACTGCCCACTCCATAACCTTCGGGAATATTTGAATTAAAATATAAACCGCTGTTTAAATCTTGTTCAAATTGTGTTAAATCTAATTTTAATAAAGCCGGATTTTCAGCCTGTTTTTCTTTTAAATAATTATAAAACTTGCGCAACTTAAGGTTGGAATCTTTTATTGGCTTTTGATTTAAATCGCCCAAAAAAAGGCCACCTTGATACTGATTATAAGGTATAGCCAAAGCTTTAGAATCTTTGATAATTCCATATTCACCAAATAACAAAATTTTGGCATAGAATAGCGGTCCTTTTTTCATTTAATACAATTTAGTAAATACAAAGGTAATAATTTTTTAAAACAACTTAATCGCTAACTTTTTTAAAGTGCAATTTTCTGCTTTTTTTTGTATATTTGATTATCAGTTATTTATATTTTAAAAATGGAAGAAGAAAAATTTTGTTTAGAATGTGGCGAAAAAATTATAGGTAGAGCAGATAAAAAATTTTGTTCAGATTATTGTCGTAATGCCTTTCATAACCGGCAGAACAAAAGTGTCAGTAACTTGATTAGGACCACTAATAACCGTCTGAAAAAAAACTGGCGAATTTTACAAAGCTTAAATACACAAGGTAAAACAAAAGTGCATAAGCAAAGTTTGGAAAAAGCCGGGTTCGATTTTAATTTATTGACGAGCATTTATACGACACAAAAAAAATCTGTTTATTATTTTGTTTATGATCAAGGTTACTTGTCATTAGGTAATGATTTTTTCATGTTGGTCAAAAAAGAGGTATAAAAAAAGCTTGCCAAAAACTGACAAGCTTTATTTGCTCCTCCAGCTGGACTTGAACCAGCGACACCCTGATTAACAGTCAGGTGCTCTAACCAACTGAGCTATGGAGGAATTTCGCGTTTGCGAGTGCAAATATAAAACGAAAACTGCAAAATGCAAATATTTTTTCAAATTTTTTCAACATTTTTTTGTTAACTGCTGAAAATCAATTTATAACATTTTTAAAAAATCCACTTCTTTTTTGGTTAAATGTCGCCAGTGCCCCCTTTTTAAATCTTTCTTGGTCAAACCGGCAAATAAAACACGATCCAGTTTAATAACATCGTAACCCAAGTGTTCAAATATTCGTCTAACAATGCGATTGCGCCCCGAATGAATTTTTACGCCAACTTCATTATGGGGGGCACCTTTGATAAATGAAATGTCATCAACTTTAATAAAACCATCTTCTAATTTAAGCCCATCTTTAATTTTTTCCATATCCGAGGGTTTTAGGTTTTTATCCAGTTTTACGTGGTAAATCTTTTCAATTTGATGCTTTGGGTGTGTCAATTTTTTAGCCAAATCGCCATCATTGGTAAATAATAATACCCCCGTAGTATTACGGTCTAACCGGCCCACAGGATAAATACGTACCGGCGCTGATTTTTCAACCAATTCCATTACGGTTTTTCTACCCTTCTCATCTTCAGTTGTGGTGATAAAATTTTTTGGTTTGTTTAATAGTACATAAACTTTTTTCTCCGGCTTGATGGTTTCACCGTTAAATTGAACTTTATCGCCCGGTTTGACCTTGTACCCCATTTCGGTTACAATATCGCCATTGACACTGACAGCGCCTATTTTGATTAACTCATCGGCTTCACGTCGTGATGCGATTCCGGCATGAGCCAAATATTTATTTAAGCGCATAGTCCCATCATTTTCAGTTGTTTTGGGGGTCTTGTTCTTGCTGCTTTTTTTTAAATTTGGTTTATATTTCGATTTAAAATTTCCTTTTTTTGCGTATTCTTTTTTGTTTCCTTTTTTATTCATAGTCTTCAATTTTCTTATATCTTACAATAAGTATTCCTTTACAAAGATATGACATTTTGACATAGCTCCTGTTATTTACAACATTAAAGAACGTCTGGCATATTTATTGTAAAATCGAGGGTGAAAATAATAGATTTATGGAGTTTAAAAAGGTCAAAAATTATTCAGATATTACATCGGATACTGATTTGAAAAAGTTTATTTTAATATATAAAAGCGGGACACCTAATTCTGATTGTGCTTATGATGCTTTAAAACAAGTTGAAGGCGGTAAAGTTTTCACGGTTGATGTTAATGAAGTCCGCGATGTGCATCAGCATTTTGGTGTTAACAGTGTGCCTTCATTGGTTGTATATGATAACGGTAAGGTAGAGAACATTATTAAAGGCTGTCAAACGCCTAATTATTTTTCGCAAATTATCCATGAAAAGAAAATTGCAGCCAATAGTAACAAGAAGGCTTCAGCACAAAAAAGAGTAGTGGTATATTCAACACCCACCTGTCCATACTGTCATAAGTTGAAAGCATATTTGAATAAACATGGTATTAAATATACCGATATAAATGTGGCTTCTAATCAACAAGCAGCTATGGAAATGGTCCGTAAGAGTGGGCAACGAGGCGTGCCGCAAACTGATATAAATGGCCAAATGGTGATCGGATTTGATACCCGTAAATTAAGTCGATTATTAAACATTCCAACTGAATAAATAACTAAAAAACCAACTAGATATGAGAGAATTACAACCATTAAACGAAAATGTCTTATTAGAATTAACAGACGAATTTACTGAAGAAAAAACCCCTTCAGGTATAATTATACCTGATACGGCTAAAGAAAAACCATCTTTAGGTCGCGTATTGGCTTTAGGCAATATTGAAGATGCTGCCGTTAAACCCGGTGATGTGGTAATGTATAAAAAATTTGCCGGTAATAAAGTGGAATTAGACGGCAAGGAATATTTGATTTTGCCGTATGCTGATATTTTAGCAAAAATAAGTGAAGTAGATAATATTTAAGGATAATATGTCACACAAAAAGCGGGCGCAAAATTATGTGCCCGCTTTTTGTGTGACAAACCAATATTTAGACATTTTTTTGTCCTAATAATAAGACTTCATTAACCAATACTTCGGTAATATATTGTTTTTGTCCGTTTTTGTCTTCGTAATTACGGTTGGTTAATTTCCCTTCTATGGCAATTTCTTTGCCTTTGTGAACATAATTTTCAATTATTTCGGCAGTTTTTCCCCAAGCGACTAATTTATGCCAGTAAGTTTGGGTTACTTTTTCGCCCGCTTTGTTATAATATGTTTCGTTTGTTGCCAATGAAAAATTAGCTACTTTTTGGCCATTTTCCAAGGTTTTTACTTCCGGATTTTGTCCTACGTTACCAATTAATTTTACGCTGTTTTTTAAGGTGCTCATTTTAATAAATTTTAATAGTTAATAAATAATTGATTCAAATATACGTGCTTCGATAAATTTGATAGGACAAAGTTAAGGTGGACACTTTTAGATATTCGTATGATAAGTATTTGTTTACGTTTGTAGACGTTTACAAACGTTTTAAAACGCTTTGTTTATTGAATATTAATGTATTGCATGTTTTTGATATTTAAGGCGTTAATCGGTTTTCAATTAGCCTGTTTTTGTATTGTTGAATAAAGGCTTTAAGTCGATTAAGCATAAAAGTAGTATCTGCTTTTGTATCGTTTATTAAATTATGGCGCAATAGACGGTCTTTCTTATAGTCATACAGGCTAATCATTTTATTGTTTCTGAATTGGAGCAGGTAGTTATCTTGAATATAATTCCAAGTCCTGTTGGTGTAATTGACCACAAAAGGATGTTTTTCGGTAGCAGGATCATTGCCAAAACTCAGGAATTGGCCACTATAATTTAATTTTCTAAGCAAGCGTGGCATAATATCAACTTGTTGTGTCAGGGTACTGTCCAATTTAACAGCTTGTTTGTTGCCGGGCTCATAAAAAATAATGGGAATGGCATGACGCCCCAAAACCGTGTTATATTCTGGTAAATAACTTTGGTTGCAATGATCAGCTGTGATGATAAAAATGGTATTTTTAAACCAGGGCATTTTGGCTGCTGTCTTAAAAAAGTGTTTCATCGAATAGTCCATATATTGGACGACTTTATGTATTGGTAAGGGGCCGCCTTTAAATTTTCCTTTATAACCGGGTGGAAGTTTGAAAGGGTGATGCGATGAAAGTGTAAAAACAGTCGAAATAAAAGGTTGGTGAAAAGTGTCGATGGTTTGGGCCATGTATTGCAAAAACTTATCATCGGGAATCCCCCAATAACCGTCAAAATTAGCTTTATTGCCATATTCGTTCATTCCGTAATATTCATCAAAACCTGCCAAATTGACAAAAGCGTCAAAACCCATAGAGCCATTGGGGGCGCCGTGAAAAAAAGCTGTTTTGTAGCCTTTTTGTTTCAGTATTTTGCCCAATCCCAAAAGTTTGTTTGTGGCATAAGGTGACAAAACGTAAGGTTGAACTAAGGAAGGTATGGATGTCAGAACAGAAGGCATGGCATCAATTGATTTCCGCCCATTGGCATATGCATTGGTAAAGGTGTGACTTTGCAGCATTAAGCTGTCTAAAAATGGGGTGTAGCCAATATAACCTTTAATGTCTTTATTTAACAAGCCGGTATATTCTTTGGCCAAACTTTCTACAATAATGACAACCACATTTTTCTTTACCATACTGCTATCTGATTCGTAATTTTTGACCGGATTGAAAATTTTATTTACTTCGTCTTCACTGAAATAATGAACCGGTTTAAAAGCTTGTTTCTTCAAGGTACGGATAATGGTAAAAGGGGTGTTCAGGACAATAGCCATTTCTAAGGGCTTATTAATATAAGCTCCCGCATTATTTAGGTTAATCGGACGGGTGGCACGTGTGAACCCCCCGCGGATACCAACTATGGACAGATATATGGCTAAAAGCAAAATCAGAAAACCACTGATATAATCTTTGTAAGTGTATTTATGCGTTGTAACCGGATCTTTAATCCCTTTGTACCATTTATAAATAATATAACTTAATAATATAAACAATAAAAATCCCCACCAAAAGTCCTTTAGAAATTGCCATATAAGAATCCCGATATTTTTTTCTCCGGCAAACATAAAAATCTCGATGGTACTTCGTTTTAAAATATAATCAAAATAAAAAATGTCGCCGGTGTCAAAGGCAATTCCCAAAATATTAGTGATTAAAAAAAGACCAAATAAGATTTGACGGTAAATTTTGTGTTCAGCAAATTTGAAAGGCAATAAATACAAAATAATATATAAAATATTTAAGTATAACAAACCGGTCAAATCAAACTGCAAACCACCTTTCATCATCCGTACCAAATCGGCCCAATGCACTTCAGGATAATGTTGCCGGTTATATAAAAAGAAAATAAGCCGCAAAAATTGATAAATAACAAATAGAATGCTGAGACGTTTAAGAAGCGTCCAAAATCTTTTTAAAAAAATAGTCATATTCTAATTTTTTATATTGACTGTCGAATTAGGGGTATAATTTCATTGGGGACCAAACTTGAAATATCACCCCCATTATGAAAAATGTCCCTCACAATACTACTGCTGATAAAGGAAGTTTCAGGACCGGTCAATAAAAAAACCGTTTCCACACCGCCTAATTTTCGGTTGGTTTGCGCTATGGCTTTTTCAAATTCAAAATCTGCCGGATTTCGAAGGCCTCGTACGATAAACTTTAAGTTATTATTATGACAAAAATCTACTGTTAAGCCTTTGTAACGCACAACTTTTATCTTGGGTTGATTTTGATAGACCAGTTCTATCATTTTCATGCGTGTTTCGACATCAAACATATATTTTTTGTCCACATTAACCCCGATGGCAATAATTAATTGGTCAAACAAGGGTAATGCACGGTCAATTATATCTTTGTGTCCCAGGGTGATGGGGTCAAAAGACCCCGGAAAAACAGCTGCTTTCATAGGTTGAAAATTGTCCTGTAAAGGTATAAAAAAGGAAGTGATTTTTGCAAGTCCATTATTTTTGTTTTGGTTACTCATATTTTTTTCTTAAAACATTCTTAAAGCCATCGTTTTTTTGCACGGTTTTCCATACCTTCGTGAAAAACTGTTTTTTATGAAATTATACCCTATTTCACACGGTGATTTTAAGCTGGACGGAGGTGCCATGTTTGGGGTTGTCCCCAAAGTAATATGGCAACGAACCAACCCGGCAGACGAAAATAATCTTATTGATATGACCACTCGCAGTCTGTTAATAGAGGACGGTAACAGGCTTACACTTATTGATACCGGTATGGGCAATAAACAGTCTGACAAATTTTTTAGTTATTACAAACCAAGCAAGCAAAATTTATTTGATGAAACTTTAAATAAATATGGTTTTCACCGGGATGATATTACCGATGTTTTTTTAACGCATTTGCATTTTGACCATTGTGGCGGGTCTATTGTCAGGAATGATAAAAATTATTATGAACCGGCTTTTAAGAATGCCAAATTCTGGACCAATGAAAAACATTGGCAATGGGCTATAGAACCAAATGATCGCGAAAAAGCCAGTTTTTTACCCGAAAATATTCAACCTTTGCTTGAAAGTGGTCAACTTGATTTTATTGACACCCCGCAAAAAGGACGTATAGCGAAACCTGCGGAACTAAATTTCGAAGTGATTTTTGTGGATGGTCATACCGAAAAGCAAATGTTACCTGTTTTGAATTATAAAGGCCATAAAATAGTATATATGGCCGATCTATTACCTACTGCCGGACATATTCCCTTACCTTATATTATGGGATATGATACACGCCCTTTGCTGACTTTAGATGAACGAAAAGAAATTTTTGCCCAAGCAGCCGATGAAAAATGGCTTTTATTTTTAGAGCATGACGCCACCAATGAATTATGTACCCTAAAACATACCGAGAAAGGAGTACGCTTGGATAAAATATATAAATTTGACGAAATTTTTAATTAATAAAAACCCATAAATATGAATAAATTCAGATTTTTAGGTCTTTCACTCTTGGCAGGTTTAACGCTGTCCAGTTGTGGTACGACCAAAAAAACCGTTAAAAAAGAGACTGCGACAACAGCAGTTCAGACGCCGCAACCATTACCCCAAAAATTTGTCAGCGTCTTTAAGGACAAAGATTTAAAAAATTGGCAACATACGAATCCGTTTGATAGCCATATGCCGGGCATGAGTACAGAAAAAGCCTATAAAGAACTTTTGCAAAACAAACCCGCAGATACGGTTATTGTTGCTGTAGTTGATGCCGGTATGGACATTAATCACCCCGATTTAAAACCCATTATTTGGACCAACAAAGATGAAATCCCTAACAATGGTATCGACGATGACCATAACGGTTATGTTGACGATGTGCACGGATGGAATTTTTTAGGAGCCAAAGATGGCAAAATGGCAGGTCCGGAGCAATTGGAACTTACACGTATTATTGCTAAATACAGACCTTTGTGGAAAGATAAAACCATTGCCGACATCGATCCCAAAGATAAAGCAATGTTTGAGATGTACCAACGGGCAGAACAAGATTATGCACACAGAATGGATCGTTTAACAAAATTGCGTGCGCGTTATAATCGTTTGTCCATGATGGCCAAAAATGCTGAGGAAACCTTGAAAAAAGCTTTGAAAACTGACAAATTAACCAAAGAAGCGGTTCAAAAATTAAAAGCAACAGATCCGAGTGTTTTACAAGCCCAAAAAATGTATTTGGCCGGATTGAACAGTCAAGCCTTAGAAGGTTTCAAAAACTACGTTGAAGCACAAGAGAAATACAATTTGAATCTTAAATTTAATGGTCGTATTCAAGGAGATAACCCCGATGACTACAATGATCGCAATTATGGTAATAACAATGTTATACCGCCTAAAGCCGATGAATTACATGCCACGCATGTTGCCGGGATTATTGCTCAATTAAGACACAATGGTATTGGTGGCGACGGTGTTGCCGACCATGTGTTAATTATGCCTGTCAGAGCTGTACCCGATGGTGATGAATACGATAAAGATGTGGCTTTAGCTTTACGTTATGCGGTTGATAATGGCGCTAAAGTTATTAATACAAGTTTCGGTAAATATTATAGTCCACATAAAAATTGGGTTTGGGATGCAATCAAATATGCGGCCGATCATGATGTTTTAATTGTTAATGCTGCCGGTAACGAAGGTAAAGATATGGATCAATACGGCTCAAAAATGTCTTATCCAAATGATGGCGATGTGCCGGGACAAGAAATAACCGATAACTTTTTAAATGTGGGCGCCATCGGTCCAAATTATGGTGCTGATATGGTTGCGCCATTTAGCAACTATGGTAAAGAGACGGTAGACATTTTCTCACCCGGTCAAAAAATTTATGCTACAGTACCATTTGGTAAATATAAATTTTTACAAGGAACTTCTATGGCTTCGCCGGATGTTGCCGGTGTAGCTGCTTTAATACGTTCTCGTTACCCTAATTTAACTGCCTCTGAAGTTAAACACATTATCATGGACTCCGGTTTATCGCCTCAAATTATGGTAATCAAACCCGAAGAGGATGATTATAAAGGAGAACCGAAATTAGTTAAATTCGATACACTAAGCAAGTCAGGCAAAATGGTTAATGTTTACAATGCCATTCTTTTAGCCGACAAAATTTCTAAAGAAAAGAAAGAGAAAAAATAATCTACTTTTTTCTCGTCAAAAAAGCAGATAGGTTTTCCTGTCTGCTTTTTTGTTTTATACACATTTCAGTCATAATTTTATTCGCGCATTTTCTTAAAAAAAGCTTGCAATAATCTCATGCTTTCATCGGCTAATACTCCACCATGTACATGTGTTTTCGGATGGACTTTACAATGCCAATGCTGAAAACCACGTTGTTCATCGGCAGCGCCATAAACTATGCGGCCTATTTGTGACCAAAAGGCTGCCCCGGCACACATTTGACAAGGTTCGAGAGTGACATATAAGGTGCAATCTTTTAAATATTTGCTTCCTAGGTAGTTAGTTGCAGCGGTAAATGCCAGCATTTCCGCATGAGCAGTAGCATCATTTAAGGTTTCAACTTGGTTCCGGCCTTTTGCTACAATTTGATTATGACAAACAATGACAGCTCCAACAGGCACTTCTCCTTCTGCTAAAGCCAATTCGGCTTCTTGTAAGGCTTTTCGCATAAAATATATATCGTCAAAAACTTGCATCATTAATTTAATTTTTCAGACAGTTTGATAAATTCTGTTTTGGGTTGGGCATTTTGATACAGGATTTTATAAACGGCCTCAATAATAGGTATTTTTGCACCTGCCTCTCCCTTATCTTTATTAATCTTGTAGGCAGATTTAACGGCATAATAACCTTCAGCCACCATTCTCATTTCTGCCATCGCACTTTTAACCGTATAGCCTTTACCAATCATACTTCCAAATGTACGGTTCCGGCTAAAAATGGAATATGCCGTAACTAACAGATCGCCTAAATAAGCTGAATTATCAATATTTCTTTTGCGTTTATCCACATTTTTTTTGATAAATTTTTTCATTTCGCGGATAGCATTCGATATTAGTACGGCTTGAAAATTGTCACCATAACCTAAACCGTGTGCAATACCTGAGGCAATAGCATATACATTTTTTAAAACAGCAGCCCATTCTATACCAAAAACATCTTTTGAATAGGTTGTTTTAATATACCAGCTATTTAAATAACGCGAAATTTGCTTGGCGACTGATTTTCGCTTGGCGGCAATTGTTAAATAAGACAATCGTTCCATTGCGACTTCTTCGGCATGACATGGACCGGCAATAACCCCTAAATTTTTTTCGGGTACATTTTTGTATTTTTTTAGATGTTCTCCCAAAATCAACAAAGTTTCCGGGACAATGCCTTTGACGGCAGATACCACGATTTTTTCACTTAAGTCAACCGTTATTTTATCTAATTCGGATTTGACAAAAGCCGATGGAATGGCAATAATAATAGTATCTGCATGGTCCACAACTTCATTTATATCCGTACTTATTTTAATTTGTTTTAGATCAAAAAGGACTTGTTGTAAATATTTCGGATTATGCCTGTGGAGTTTTAAATGTTCCAGTGTGTAGGAACTTCGAACATACCAAGCCACTTCTTCCATATTTTCCGTCAACATTTTTACTATTGCTGTGGCCCAGCTTCCACTGCCTAAAACAGCTACTTTATGTTTATTTTTATGCATAGTATATTTGTTTTGTTTAACAAATATACAAAATTAAGTCAGCTCATTTTTGGTTTGTGGCGAGCCTCTTTCAATTTTGATTCTCAGGAATGTTTAAACTGAGCAACCGCCACCTTCACAGCTATCATAATCCTCAATATCTAATTCCAGTTTTGCAAAATTGAATTTTCCTTGGCTTTCCGGTTCCTGTTTTATTTTGGCTAAGGCATTGCCTGAATTGTCATTGATATTCATATAATATAAAGTTTTCAAGCCGTATTTGTAAGCAATGCCATCGTGTCTAATTAAATCTTTTACAGGGACTTTGTTGTTTTTATATTTTGATATATCATAATACTGATTGGTGCTGATACTTTGATCAATAAATTTTTGAAATATCGCCACAAATTTCAGGTATTCTTCGTTATCAATTTCCCAAGCCAAAGTATAGTTTTCGTCATATTTTCCAAATCCCGGCACCAACTGCTTTAAGGCGCCATACTTGCTCATTTTGGCTATCAAGAGCTTACGTACCGGGTCTACCCCGGGTGTTGAATTAGATACCACACTGCTACTGGCAGCCGGTGGTATGGCGCTTAAAGCTGAATTTCTCAATCCATATTTTTTGACATCTTCCCGTAGGCTGTTCCAGTCCATTTCCAAATTATTAGCCACAATTTCATCAACATTTGGTGCATAGGTATCAATAGGCAATATACCATCTGCATATTTTGTTCGTTCAAATAATTGACAAGCACCCTTTTCTTTTGCTAAATTATTTGATGCTTTAATTAAGCCATATTGAAAACGTTCCATATACCGGTGTATGGTTTTTCTCCCTTCATCACTATCGTAGCGTAAATCATTTTTGGCTAAGAAATGAAACACATCCGAAACACCTATACCGAGACTTCGTCTTGCTTTGGTCGATTTTTCTGCCGCAACCACCGGATAATCTTGATAATCAATAAGCTCGTCCAAGAACCGGACAAGTAAGTCTGTCAAATGGTCTAATTCTTCGATATTTTCCAATTTGCCTAAGTTAATATTGCTTAAAATACACATGGCTATTTCACCATCTGCTTTATTAACATCTTCGATAGGACTGGTTGGCAGGGTTATTTCTTGACATAAATTAGACATATAAATATGATCTTTAAAAGAACTGTGTTCATTGACATGGTCCGCATTTAAAATATAAATCCGGCCGGTCTCATATCTTTCTTTAAGTATATCTAAATAAAGTTGACGGGCATTTATTTTTTTTTTCCTGATTTTGTTATTCTTCTCATACATTTCATAAAGCATTTTAAATTTTTCAAAATCATTGCCATAAAATGCTTCATACAAATCGCGTACTTCTTCAGAAGAAAAAAGTGTTATATCTTCATTTTTACGCACTCTTTCTCTAAATAATTTATTAACCGCAATAGAATAATCCATTCGCCTTACACGGTTTTCGTCATTTCCTTTATTATTCTTTAATTGAATAAAAGTTTCTATTTCCCAATGAAAAAAACTGAGTGTTGAGGTTGAGCTTCCTCCACGGATGGCATTTTGGGTAAATCCTTTGGTGGTTGCTTCAAACATTTTAAGAAAAGGAACCAAGCCTGTATGGATTACTTCTCCGTTTCTAATATTAGCCCCTAATCCGCGTATTCGTCCGAAATTTAATCCGATACCGGCCCGGCTGGCAATATAATATCCCACTGCCGTGTTTGATTGTAGAATTGATTCTAAAGAATCGCCGACATCAATCAAACAGCAAGAACTGAATTGTCTCAAAGGCGTTCTAACTCCTGACATTATAGGTGTTGGTAAACTTATTTTAAAGGTCGAAACCGCTTCATACAAGTCCAAAACATATTTTTTCCGTTTGGCTCCTTTATAGTTTTTAAACATAAACATGGCAATAAGCATAAAGGCTTCTTGTGGTGTTTCATAAAGTTCATGGGTATTACGGTCTTGCAACAAGTATTTATCAATCATCTGTCTTAAGCCGGCGTAGGTAAACTGTTGATCGCGCTCATGTTTAATTTTTTTACCAAAATAAACCAACTCACTTGGTGAATATGCTTCGAGGATAGACGCATCATAGACCCCCCGAAATACATTATTGCGAACGAAGTATTCAAACGGCAAGGGCTTGTCTTGTTTAAAAACCTTTTTATATAAATCACTTAGTAATAGTCTGGCCGCTACATATTGATAATCCGGATTTTCTTCAGAAATTAAATCAGCAGCCGATTTGATCATTATTTTTTGTATTTCTGCTGTAGTTATGCCATCATAAAATTGAATTTTTGAGTTTATTTCTATATCCGATACCGATACGTTTTCGAATCCGTTGCAGGCCCATTCCACCATTTCGTGTATCATTTTCAAATCGAGTGGGGCGGAGGTGCCATCTCTTTTGATCACATTTATCTTTTGCATATAATTAAATTTTAGGTAAAACAACTTAGGTTAGATAAAACAAAATTAAGTTTAGTTTTAATTATATCTATAAATGTTAACAAAAGTTATCAACAAGTTATTAATATTTAGTTTGTTAATTATTAAAAGGTTTATGTCCAATGTTTTACACTGATGTATTAAATAGGCATAAAAAAGAAGCCGGCCAATTGGCCGGCTTCTGATAAGAAACTATCTTGTTATTTTAATTAACATCCCAAAATACTTTTGAAAGTAATTTGTCACCACCCATCGCAGTGGCAGCATTATTATAATTTACTTGGTTTACATCCGGTTCATCCAGTGGATAGATGTATCTACGAGGCACCTCACCATTCGGTGTTCTGGGAATAGGAGGAACATTCATTGTAGGAAAACCTAATTTTCTCCAACTTGACCATGCTTCAAATCCTCTCCCATATAACGCTAGCCATTTTTGCAATCCAATTTTTTCTTGCCAGGTACTTCCAGCAGTTGCATAAGCTACAGTTGGTTGAGATAAATAGGTGGTTATATCTGCAGGATTAACTCCCCACCAATTCATAGAGGCTATTATAGCTTTTTTGTAGTGACTTTCTGCATCTGCTGGTGTTAATCCTCCCATATTTCTTTCAGCAGCTTCAGCTTGCAAGAATTCAACTTCATCATAACCTAATAATATGAAGGGCATATCAGGTTGATGAAATGGTTCACCAATATGTGTATAACTACCATATGAATTATTATCTCCATACGGTCCCCCTACAGGTGGAATAATATTGTCATCCATATAGTATGGAATTCTTGGATCATTTAATGGTAAGATATTATCAACAAAGGTGTTTGCAACCACAAAATCGTGTCTTCCACTTTGGACTAAACTTGACCAAATAGGATTAGTATGAGGTGGATTACTTAAGAAATGAAATTCAAAGTTATCTCCATTACCTGTAAATACCCCACTTGTTAGAGCTTCAGTTGCCATGTTGTTTGCTTTGACAGCATCAACATCAGCTATTCTCATGGCCATTCTTAATTTTAAGGAATTACCAAATTTTTTCCATGCAGACACATCCCCATTATAATATAAATCAGCACTACCAAAAGAACTACCACCTCCACTTAGTTGATTGACATCTGCAGTAATTCTATCAAATAAGTCATTATAAATGGCCTGATCATCATCATACTTAGGTGTAACATTGTTAATATCTAATGCTTCGCTATATGGTACATTACCATATGTATCCACTAAAACATGAAATAGATATACTTGCATCAAATCTACAACAGCTTTTTGATTTGCTTTAGTTGTACTATCTAAGGAAGCATCATTTTCTATTAGTTGTTTAGCTGCTTTTAAGTCATTCAAAATGTCGTAAATGTTGTACCAAAAATTACCACCAATATCTCGGTTTACTAAATCATAATTTGATTCATCTGTATAAGTGGTTTCTGTCCAATATTGTGCAAATAATTTAAATATATTGTAATTTACACTCGTACTAGCCATTCTTGTGGCCATAAACTCTTGAGCATTAGTAACAAGAGCCTCAGCATTCACATTGCTAGGGTGCTTCGTGTCTACATTCCACCCATCAAATTTGGAGCAAGATGCAGACAAACTTGCTATAATTAATATTAATATTATTTTTTTCATGATTTCTTTTTTTATAATTCTAATTTAACACTAAATCCAAAGTCTCTAGTTGAAGGATACACTCCACCTTGATATCCTTGAATATTTCCTGAACTAATACCTGCTTCTGGATCAGCATAAGGAAGATTTTTGGATATAATCCATAAGTTACTACCAGTTAGTGTGAATGTAACTCCTTTAATAAAACTTTTTTCTAATAACTTTTTATTCATTTTGTATGAAATAGCCACTTCTCGTAGTTTCACATAACTTGCATCATAAACATGTTGTTTATTTGCAGCTCTTGCCCAACCCCATGGATTACCATACCAACCTGCATAAGCTCTAACATTATTTGGGCTGGTATTGGTAACTGTATAAGTATTATCAGGATTAAAAGTAACTGTCCCTTGTACACCATCAAGTATAACACCACCACCTTGTGATACTGGATCTCTCAAAGGATTACCCAAATCATTTGTTCCAGCTGTTACATCATATAATCCGGTGCCGTAACCATACCATGTGTCTAAGGAGAATATTTGACCACCTTTTTGCATGTCTATTAAGAAACTAAAACTAAAGTTCTTATAGCTGAATTTATTGTTTATACCACCTTTCCAATCTGGTTGAAAATTACCAATAATATCTTTGTAAGGTGTCTTGTAATAATAACCATTTGATTTAACTACAGGATTACCATTACTATCATAAACTAAATTAGTTCCTTTTATTGTTCCGTAAGGTTGATCTAAAGTAGCATTAATAGAAACACCTCCTTGCATAGAAGCCAATTGTAAATTATTCATTCCTTCACTAAGCTTTAAAACTTTATTTTGGTTTTTCGCCCAGTTAATGTCTACTTGCCATTTAAAGTCCTTTTTATTAATAACTTTACCAAAAACATGTGTTTCAATACCTCGGTTTTGAATTGACCCAGCATTAACCCATTTTTGACCGAAACCAGTTGCTGTAGATATCGGAATAGGCATTAATAAATCTTTAGAAGTTTTATCATATAATGATAAATCGAAACCAATTCGGCTTTGCAAGAAACGCATTTCCAAACCTAGTTCTGTTTCATTTGATAATTCATTTCTTAAGTTAGGGTTATTACTTGTATAAGGAATTGTGGCTGTAGAATGCCCGTTAAATGGTGTATTTAATATATAGGTATTTTGGGTAGATAATGGAGGCGCAGCATTTCCTGTTTGAGCGTATCCTATTCTCAATTTACCAAACGAAATAGCATCCATATTTAAATGTTTTGAGAATACATAACTTGCGGAAATACCATAATAATCATATGAATTATTATTTTTTGGTAACGTAGATGCGATATCATAACGATAGGAACCTTCTAAGAAAAGAAAGTCATCATATCCTATAGACGTATTTATATAATAGCCATCTATTCCTTCCTTTGCTAAATATTCACTAGGTGCGTTTAATGGATTCTTTGAATTAGATAAAGCAAATAATCCCGGAATGTTTAATCCTCCGTTGGTGCTAGCTGATATAGATGAAACATTTCTTCTCATATAATTAGCACCCAAAACCCCATGAATATTGATTTTCTCAGATAAATCTTTATTAAAATTTAACATTAAGTCAGTATTTCTTTCGGTAAAAGTTCTATCATATCTTGAATATTCAGATACATCAACACTACCAACATCAATTCGTTCATTTCTGCCAAAATTGTAATGATCAAAACTCATTCTGCCAGTAACGTTTAACCAGTCATTCAATTTATAATTTAATGACGCGTATCCAATCATACGATCTCTTTCGTCATCTTCATAATTTTGATACCGATCCCAATAGGGATTATCCCAGTAAATAGGTTTTAAATCATATGGACTGTTTGGATTCCAAGTATAATTTTTCGGATTACCTTCGTTTACAGATTTGAAGAATGCATCTTTTTGTTCTAAAATATCAACGTTAACTTGATACCATTGTCTAAAACTTGTCATGAGGTTTTTTGCATCATACCCAGTTCCATAACGACCTTTACCTTTCGTATTGATATAACTAAATTTAGCACTAGCATTTAGCTTATCACTTAAATTATATGTAGCACGTAAATCTAAATTGTTTCTGGTGATTTCACTATTTGGCATAATACCAGTTTGTTTCATATTTGTATATGATAAAATGTATGTGCTCTTATCACTACCACCATCAAATTGGAAATTGTTATATAATGTAACACCTGTTTCAAACATATCTCCAGGTAAATGTTTAGCAGCTACCCAAGGTCTTGCTTTTTTATAATTGTCTAACCCTGGATACATTGCATCCCATTGATAGACCATAAGATTGGGGTCAAATGCAGCACCATAAGATGCATCTTCTGTTAATGGTGTAACTAAATCTAAATTTCCATCATTATCAATGTCGTAATCTTCAAAATATCCTGTCGAGCCATAAAAAGGCCCATAGCCAGCTCCATATTCAGTTTGGTATTTTACAAAGGTTGAAGGATCATATTTACTGAATGATACACTTGAATTGACTGTTACACCTAACTTTTTACCTCTACGTCCTTTTTTGGTTGTAATCATAATCACACCATTGGCAGCACGGCTACCATATAAAGCTGTTGCAGCACCACCTTTTAAAACATTAATTGATGCGATTATGTCCGGGTCTATATCTGAGGCTGCATTACCATAGTCATAACCTCCACGGTTTGTTTTTTGACTTCCTGTATTAAGGTTGTCATTTGATACCGGAACTCCATCAATTACAAATAAAGGTTGATTATTCAACATCATAGAGGAATACCCTCTTAAAATAATATTTGTTGAACCTCCTAATGAATTACTTTTTTTAATATCCAATCCAGCTATTTTACCTGATAAGGAATTTACAAAGTTGGCATTTTTGACTGTAGTTACAGCTTCAGCTTTAACTTTTTGGGTGGAGTACCCCAAACTTTTCTTTTCTCTTTTAATACCCTGTGCAGTTACAACGACTTCATTTAGCTTTGAGCCTTCTTTTAATTGCACATTAATCACGTTGGAATCTCCAACTTTCCGTTCTACAGGCTGATATCCTACATATGAGAAGAGCAAGGTTTGTCCTTTCTCTGCTTTGATAGAATACTTCCCGTCAAAATCTGTGGTGGCACCAATATTGGTCCCTTTCACCACAATGTTCACTCCCGGTAGAGGATCACCTGTACCGGCTTCAGTAACCACACCGGTGATTACTTTGCTTTGTGCAAATGTTACTTGCACAACTAACGCTAACAAGAGCGTTAACATTACATTAAACTTTGTTCTCATCTTCTTTTATTTTTGAGTTTGTCAAGCACAAATATCTTAAATAAAAGTTAATTATCCAACTTTTAAATTAAGATTTTGTCTATGACAGAATATTCAAAACAGAATAGTTTCTTTAATATTCAAGTAAAAACCCTGATACACAGTGCTATAACCGATATTTATGGGTTGTATTAGTTCTAATGTTAAAATTTGTTTTTTATTACGAAATTGCATCCCGATGCCTGTATTTACATAAGATGTTTCTACATTGGGTTTATAATTTTTAATAATATAATCGGTAATAAGGTAAAAATTTGTTTTTTTACGAATGAATATTAAGTCATTTTGAAGGCTGAAAAGGGCTTTATAATTCACGTTTTTTTGACTGTTTTTTCTTAATATTTCCGGATTTTTACTAATAAGATTAGTAGGCAAATTGCTATTGTTTTGGTGCCAATATAAGCGGTTTTTCAGCAAAAACGCCGGTTTGATTATCAATTTATTAAATATTTTAAGTAAAGTGGTGTATTCCTTTAAATTTGACGGGTTGCCATCTATTTTTAAGGCTATTTTGGATCTGAATTTTGGGTCTGTAGTATACGTGTAGGCATAATATATCCCCATGTAATTTTTCTCTGTCTTTATTTGATTGCTTTTATAATTTTGCCACAAGAAGCTAACGCCAAGGCTATTTTGTTTAAAATTATATTTAAATTGCGCTTCATTGGTCAGGCTAAATTTCGTGCTGTCTAGTTTTTCTATGAACAGCGTGTTTTCTCCTGTCAAGTCTTGTCCCGCTATATAGGCAATGCCTGTTTTTAAGAATAGGTTTTGGTTATTTTCATCTTTATGCCAACGTAAGGTCATGCTTTCGCCCAGATTAAAAGTATTGTGTATTTTTAAGGTCATACTTCCCAATATTTTTAACTTGGATTGGTAAATAAAACCTAAATTTCCGCTGATTTGATTGGTAGTTAGTCGGCTTAATTTTGCTACGACATAATTTTTACCTTTTTCAAAACTGATAAAAGGATTTTCTTTTAACCGGCAAAAAAAACTCGTGTTAATATCATTTCGTAGTGTTAACAAGTTAAAATGATTAAGGGTTTTTTGTCTGTATTTTTTTCGGAGATACAGCCTGAAATTTGCCGGAATAAGTTTTTTTTTAATAAATATTATACTGTCTATTTTGGCCTTTTTATTGCGTTCCATATGAAAAAACGCGGCGTATTTTCGGTTTTGATATATGATGCTGTCCGGAATTATCCTGTTAAAAATATAACCACTATCTATATAAATTTGATTTATTTTTTTTAGAGATGCAGCTAGTTGTTGTGCCGGTATTTTTTGAATACTTGTGTGCGATAAATCTTTTAGATATAATATTAATGTATCATTCGTTTGTAGGCTAAGCTGTGCTATCGGTTTTTGTGTTTGAGTATTTTGCCCTGATAGCGTCATACTTAAAAACAAAAAAAATAAACTTGAAAATAAACGCATGATTATTTTGAGATTTTTGATACGCTGATGGCTAAAATATAAAAGATTTGTGTTTAATCTTTGCTTTTGTTTAACTTTCTTTAAAAAAACTTGATTTAGAATCAGGTGATTTGTGTTTTTTTGAATAAATTTTTCTAATTGTGTCTAAATCAGTTTGAAAAACAAAAAAAAATTTCTACCTTTGCCGTCCGAAAAAGAATAAAGTTAAATTAAATTAAACATATGCCTACAATTCAACAATTAGTTAGAACAGGAAGAACCAAAATAACTAAGAAGAGTAAATCGGCTGCTTTAAAAGGGAGTCCGCAAAAACGTGGTGTATGTGTGCGTGTTTATACAACAACGCCCAAGAAACCGAATTCGGCTATGCGAAAAGTAGCAAGGGTTCGTTTGACTAACGGCAATGAAGTAAACGCATACATCGGCGGTGAAGGACATAACTTGCAAGAGCACTCGATAGTATTAGTTAGAGGTGGAAGGGTGAAAGATTTACCCGGAGTCAGATACCATGTAATCCGCGGTGCCTTAGATACCGCCGGCGTCGATGGAAGAAAACAACGTAGATCTAAGTACGGAACAAAACGCCCTAAGAAGTAATTGAAAAAAGTTAAAAATGAGAAAAGGAAGACCTAAAAAAAGACAAATTTTGCCCGATCCGAAATTTAACGATCCTTTGGTAACAAGATTCGTTAACAATTTAATGTGGAACGGAAAAAAATCCCTTGCTTTCAATTTATTTTATGATGCATTGGATATCGTAGATCAAAAGAAAGGTGAAGATGAAAAATCAGCTTTAGAGATTTGGAAACAAGCTTTATCTAACGTCATGCCACATGTTGAAGTGCGAAGCAGACGTGTAGGTGGTGCAACTTTCCAAATTCCGATGCCTATCAGACCTGACAGAAAAGTGTCTTTAGCTATGAAATGGATGATTAATTTTGCACGTAAAAGAAATGAAAAATCTTATCCGCAAAAATTAGCCTCCGAAATTTTGGCTGCCTACAAAGAAGAAGGCGGTGCTGTTAAAAAGAAAATGGATACACATAGAATGGCAGAAGCCAACAAAGCATTCTCACATTTTAGATTTTAATAAATAGCAGTAATGGCAAAAGATTTAAGTAAAGTAAGAAATATTGGAATTGCCGCGCATATCGATGCCGGTAAAACAACTGTTACCGAACGTATTCTGTATTATACAGGTATCAGTCATAAAATTGGTGAAGTGCATGATGGTGCTGCAACGATGGACTGGATGGAACAAGAGCAAGAACGCGGTATTACCATCACTTCGGCAGCGACGCAATGCGTTTGGCCGTATAATGGTGAAAATTATACCGTTAATATTATTGACACCCCCGGTCACGTTGACTTTACCGTTGAAGTAGAACGCTCATTGCGTGTATTAGACGGTATGGTAGCTTTGTTCAGTGCCGTTGATGGCGTTGAGCCGCAATCAGAAACCGTTTGGCGACAAGCTGATAAATATAAGGTGCCTCGTATTGGATTCGTTAATAAAATGGACCGTCAAGGCGCCGATTTTTTTAATGTCTGTAACCAAGTAAAAGAAATGCTTGGTGGCAATCCTGTCCCTTTGCAAGTACCGATAGGAGAAGAAGCCGATTTTAAAGGGGTTGTGGATTTAATTTCTAAAAAAGCAATCATTTGGAATGAAGAAGATAAGGGAATGACCTATGAAGAAGTTCCCATTCCCGAAGAATTGATAGATGAGGTTGAGCAACACCGTGCCAATTTAATTGAAGCTGTTGCAGAATATGATGAAGCTTTGATGGAGAAATTCTTTGAAGATGAAGATTCTATTACTGAAGATGAAATTATTGCCGCTTTACGAGCTGCAACTATTGATATGTCCATCATACCGATGTTTGCCGGTTCTGCCTTCAAAAACAAAGGTGTGCAAGCTATGTTAGACGGCGTAATGCGTTTCTTGCCATCACCTTTGGATATTGGCGCTATTGAAGGTGTAAATCCTGAAACCGGTGAAAAAGAATTGCGTCACCCTGATGTTAAAGACCCATTTTCTGCTTTAGCCTTTAAAATTGCAACGGATCCTTTCGTTGGTCGATTAGCTTTCTTTAGAGCTTATTCAGGTTTCTTAGATGCAGGTTCTTATGTATTGAACAACCGTTCCGGCAAAAAAGAACGTATCTCACGTATTTACCAAATGCATGCTAACAAGCAAAATCCGATTAAACGGGTTGAAGCGGGTGATATTGCTGCCGCCGTTGGTTTTAAAGATATAAAAACAGGTGATACCTTATCAGATGAAAAACATCCAATCGTTTTAGAATCCATGGACTTCCCCGATCCGGTTATCGGTATTGCTGTTGAACCTAAAACCAAAGCGGATGTCGATAAATTGGGCATGGCCTTGTCTAAATTAGCTGAAGAAGATCCTACCTTCCAAGTAAAAACCGACGAAGCATCCGGACAAACGATTATTTCCGGCATGGGCGAGTTGCACTTGGAGATTATTGTGGATCGTCTAAAAAGAGAATTCAAAGTAGAAGTCAACGTAGGACAGCCGCGTGTTGAATATAAAGAAGCCTTAACTACTGCGGTTGATCACAGAGAAGTTTATAAAAAACAAACCGGTGGTCGCGGTAAATTTGCAGATATTGTTTTCAAATTAGAACCAGCCGATGAAGGTAAAGACGGTTTGGAATTTATCAATGAAATCAAAGGAGGTAATATACCGCGTGAATATATTCCTTCTGTCGAAAAAGGTTTTAAAGAAGCCATGAAAACAGGTCCTTTGGCCGGTTTCGAAGTAGAATCGATGAAAGTTACCTTAGTTGATGGATCTTTCCACCCCGTTGACTCCGATTCATTATCTTTCGAATTGGCTGGAAAACTCGGTTTTAGAGAAGCGGCTAAAAAAGCCCAACCGGTATTGTTAGAACCCATCATGAAGTTGGAAGTGGTAACACCCGAAGAAAATATGGGTGATATTGTTGGAGACTTAAACCGTCGTCGTGGACAAGTATTGAGTATGGACGAAAGAGCCGGTGCTAAAGTGATTAAAGCACATGTGCCGCTTTCGGAAATGTTTGGTTATGTAACGACATTGCGAACATTGTCGTCCGGACGTGCTACATCTTCAATGGAATTTTCGCATTATGCCGAAACTCCTAAAAATATAGCTGAAGAAGTAATTGAAAAAGTTAATGGATAAATCATAAGACATGGCTCAAAAAATAAGAATAAAATTAAAATCATACGATCATAATTTGGTAGACAAATCTGCCGAAAAAATCGTAAAAACTGTAAAAGGAACCGGTGCGGTTGTAACAGGTCCCATTCCGTTACCGACACACAAAAGAATTTTTACAGTTTTAAGATCGCCACACGTCAACAAAAAATCAAGAGAACAATTTGAATTGAATACCCACAAACGTTTGTTGGATATTTACAGTTCATCACCAAAAACTGTTGATGCTTTGATGAAATTGGAATTACCCAGTGGCGTAGAAGTAGAAATCAAAGTTTGATAATTAATATAAATTAATATAATGTCGGGTATAATAGGAAAAAAAGTAGGAATGACCAGCATTTTCGATGAAAATGGTAAAAATATCCCTGTAACGGTGATATTAGCTGGTCCGAATTATGTTACCCAAGTCAGAACCAAAGAAGTTGACGGGTACGATGCTGTGCAGCTTGGTTTCGATGACAAAAAAGAGAAAAACACCCCGAAAGCCTTAAAAGGGCATTTCGAAAAAGCCGGGGTATCTCCTAAAAAACGTGTCGTTGAATTCCAAGATTTTGAAAAAGAAGTAAAATTAGGAGATGAAATCCGAGTCGAAGATTTATTTTCGGAAGGCGAATTTGTCGATGTCTCCGGTATCTCAAAAGGTAAAGGTTTCCAAGGTGTGGTTAAAAGACATGGTTTTGCCGGTGTCGGACAAGCCACCCATGGTCAGCATAACAGACTGAGAGCACCGGGTTCTATTGGTGCCTCTTCTGATCCATCCAGAGTTTTTAAAGGAATGCGAATGGCAGGCCATATGGGTAATGAAAAAGTTACCGTTCAAAATTTAAAGGTCATGAAAGTTATTCCTGAAAAAAATCTTTTAATCGTAAAAGGGAGTGTTCCCGGACATAAAAATGCTTACTTAATAATTAAGAAATAATGGAATTGAAAGTATACGATATAAAAGGCAACGATACAGGAAGAACAGTTAAACTTTCTGAAGAAATATTTGGTATTGAACCAAATGATCATGCGATTTATTTGGCAGTAAAACAGTATTTGGCAAATCGCAGACAAGGCACTCATAAAGCCAAAGAAAGAGGTGAAGTTAAAGGTAGTACAAGGAAAATCAAACGCCAAAAAGGGACCGGTACTGCAAGAGCAGGAGCTATTAGAAATCCTTTATTCAAAGGTGGTGGACGTGTTTTTGGGCCTCGCCCCAGAAGCTATTCTTTCAAATTAAACAAAAAAGTAAAGAAATTAGCGCGTAAATCTGCTTTAAGTACCATGTTAAAGAATGACAATATCATGGTCGTTGAAACATTTGATTTTGATACACCAAAAACCAAAAATTTTGTTGATGTATTGAAATCCTTGAAGTTAGATGATAAAAAGTCAACATTTGTATTTGTTAATCCAAATAAAAATGTATATTTGTCATCACGTAATTTACCAAAATCCAAAGTTGTAAATGGCTTAGACTTAAATACTTATGCCATTTTAAATGCTGGAAAATTAGTATTTACCGAGGAGGCAATTCCCGAAATTGAAGCTAAATTTTAAAAAAGCGTGTTATGAGTATCATAAAAAAACCGATATTAACGGAGAAAATGATGAGCGAAACCGAGCAGTTTAACCGCTACGGATTTGTTGTTGATAAGAAAGCGAATAAAATTGAGATTAAGAAAGCAATCGAAGATTTGTTCGGTGTTGACGTGCTTAAAGTACGTACCATGCATTATCCTTCCGAAAGAAAAACACGCTATACTAAAAGCGGTGTTGTCACAGGAAAAACCAATGCTTATAAAAAAGCAATTGTAGAAATAGAAGAAGGTCAAAGTATAGATTTCTATAACAATATCTAAGAAAATGGCAGTAAGAAAATTAAAACCCATAACCCCCGGTCAACGATTCAGAGTGGTGAATATGTTTGAAGAGGTTACGACCAATGAGCCTGAGAAAAGCTTGTTGGCGCCTAAAAAGAAAACCGGTGGTAGAAATAAACAAGGACGTATTACGGCACCTCACAGAGGAGGCGGTCACAAGCAAAAATATAGAATAATAGATTTCAAACGTAATAAAGTTGGGATCCCGGCAGTGGTTAAAACCATTGAATATGATCCAAACCGATCAGCGTTCATAGCTTTAGTTGCTTATGCTGATGGCGAAAAACGTTATATCATTGCCCCTAATGGTTTGCAAGTAGGACAAACGGTTATGTCCGGTGAAAATGCTTCACCTGACACCGGTAACGCCCTACCCTTGAAAGCCATTCCATTAGGAACCATTATTCATAATATCGAATTAAAACCGGGTCAAGGAGGTATAATTGCCAGAAGTGCAGGAACATTCGCCCAATTAATGGCGCGTGATGGAAAGTATGCCACCATTAAATTACCCTCCGGAGAAACCCGTTTGGTTTTGGGTGATGCTTTTGCAACAGTCGGTGTCGTTTCTAATTCTGACCATCAGTTAGAAGTATCCGGTAAAGCCGGTCGTAGTCGTTGGCAAGGTCGTCGTCCTCGAACAAGACCTGTTGCCATGAACCCTGTCGATCACCCGATGGGTGGTGGTGAAGGACGCGCCTCAGGTGGACACCCCAGATCTAAAAATGGTATACCGGCCAAAGGTTATCGTACCAGATCTAAAAAGAAATATAGTAATAAGTACATTATTGAACGTAGAAAGAAATAAGATATGGCTAGATCGTTAAAAAAAGGACCTTATGTTCATTATAAATTAGAAAAGAAAATTCTTGCCAATCAAGAATCGGGCAAGAAGACTGTTGTTAAAACATGGTCAAGAGCCTCTATGATTACACCTGACTTTGTTGGGCATACAATTGCAGTTCACAATGGACGTCAATTTATTCCGGTATATATCACCGAAAATATGGTTGGACATAAATTAGGAGAATTCTCCCCAACCCGAACTTTTAGAGGCCATGCCGGAGATAAAAAAAATAAAGGCAAAAAATAGGGATTATGGGAAAAAGAAAACGCTTGATGGCTGAGGCTATCAAAGAAAATAAGAAAAAAAATGCTTTTGCAAGTTTAAATAATCATGGCGTTTCGGCTAAAAAAACCAAGCTAGTGGTCGATTTAGTTAGAGGAATGGATGTGCCTAGAGCGCTGGGTGTTTTAAAATTCACCCCTAATAAAAGTGCTTCTATTATTGAAAAAGTACTATTAAGCGCCATTGCCAATTGGGAAAATAAAAATCCTGATAGAGACATTGAAGATGCCGGATTATACATTAAAAATATTTCGGTTGACCAAAAAGGTATGCTTAAACGTATACAACCGGCGCCGCAAGGACGTGCACACCGTATCAGAAAAAGATTTAGTAAAATTAACATAGTTTTAGGCGAAAAAAATAGTTAGGAAGTATGGGACAAAAGACAAATCCAATAGGAAACAGATTAGGAATCATCAAAGGATGGGATTCTAATTGGTATGGCGGAAAAAACTATGGTGATAAAATTGCTGAAGATCACAAAATAAGACAATATATTAAAGCACGGTTACCAAAAGCCAATATTTCAAAAGTCATCATTGAAAGAACTTTAAAACTCATTACTGTCACCATTACTACCTCGCGCCCCGGTATTATTATCGGTAAGCAAGGTTCGGAAGTTGACAAGTTAAAAAATGAGCTTGCCAAATTGACCGGCAAAAAAGTACAAGTCAATGTTTTTGAAATTAAAAGACCCGAATTAGATGCCAATTTGGTGGCGCAAAATATTGCCCGACAAATTGAGAATCGAATTTCATACAGACGTGCTATTAAACAAGCCATTGCTTCTACCATGAGAATGAATGCCGAAGGGATAAAAGTTCAAATCTCAGGTAGATTAAACGGAGCTGAAATGGCACGTTCTGAAAGTTATAAAGATGGTAGAATTCCACTTTCAACCTTTAGAGCAGATATTGATTATGCTCTTGAAGAAGCTCATACTACTTATGGCCGTTTGGGCGTAAAAGTATGGATAATGAAAGGCGAAGTTTACGGTAAGAGAGATCTTTCCCCGATGATTGGTTTATCCAAAAAAGAGGGTCGCAGACCCCGTGGCGGAAATAGAAGAAGAAAATAATTTATATTTAAAATTGTAAAAAATGTTACAACCCAAAAGATATAAACATCGCAAGCAGCAAAAAGGAAGAATGAAAGGCAATTCGCAAAGAGGTCATCAGTTAGCTTATGGCATTTATGGCATTAAAGCCTTAGAACCTACGTGGATGACTTCCAGACAAATAGAAGCTGCGCGTGTTGCTGCCACTCGTTATATGAAAAGAGAGGGGCAATTATGGATCAAAATATTTCCGGATAAACCTATCACCAAAAAACCTTTGGAGGTAAGGATGGGTAAAGGAAAAGGTAATGTTGAATATTGGGCAGCTGTCGTACGTCCAGGTAAAGTGTTATTTGAAATTGACGGTGTGCCATTAGAAGTCGCCAAAGAAGCGCTTCGATTAGCTGCACAAAAATTGCCAATCAAGACAAAATTTATTGTTGCCCCTGAATTTCAACAAAAATAAGTTGTAAGTTATGAAAATGTCTGAAATAAGAAATATGGAGACAGCTGAGTTGCAAGAGCGCTTAACTGATCTTAAAAAGAAATATGACAGCTTAAAGCTTAGTCATGCTGTAACCCCATTAGAAAATCCGATGGAAATCCGTAAAATGAGAAGAACCATTGCCAGATTGATGACGGAGTTAAACCAAAGAGGTAACTAAAAGAATTTATGGAAATGGAAAATATCACAAGAAACTTAAGAAAAGAACGTATTGGTTTGGTTACCAAAAATAAAATGGATAAAACCATTGTCGTTTCTGAGGTTAAAAGAATGAAGCACCCGCTGTACGGAAAGTTTGTACATAAAACCAAAAAGTATGTTGTTCATGATGAAAAAAATGAATGTAATGTGGGTGATAAAGTAAAAATTATGGAAACCCGTCCATTGAGTAAAACCAAAAGATGGCGTTTAGTTGAAATATTAGAAAGAGCTAAGTAATTATGGTACAACAAGAATCAAGAGTTAAAGTTGCAGATAATACAGGTGCTAAGGAAGCATTGGTTATCAGAGTTTTAGGCGGAACAAAAAAACGTTATGCTTCTTTGGGGGACAAAGTAGTTGTAACTGTTAAGGAAGCAACGCCTAACGGTACCGTAAAAAAAGGAACCGTATCGACCGGTGTTGTTGTTCGAACCAAAAAAGAAGTTCGTCGTCCGGACGGTTCGTATATTAGATTTGATGACAATGCTGTGGTTTTATTAAACCCAGCCGGTGAAATGCGCGGAACACGTGTTTTTGGCCCAGTTGCCAGAGAATTGCGTGATAAAAAGTTTATGAAAATTGTCTCATTAGCCCCTGAGGTTTTATAAAATCTAAAGTATAATGAAAAAGTTTAAAATTAAAACCGGTGATGAAGTCGTTGTACTTGCCGGAAAAGATAAAGGTCAGAAAGGAAAAGTACTGAAGATCATTACAGATAAAGACCGTGTCTTGGTTGAGGGTGTTAACATTATTAAAAAACACGTCAAACCAAGTGCAGAAAATCCTCAAGGTGGAATCGTCGAAAAAGAAGCTCCAATTCATATTTCAAATGTTGCTTTGGTCGATCCCAAAACAGGGACAGCTACCAGAGTGAGTTTTGAAATAAAAGACGGAAAGAAAGTGAGAGTTTCTAAAAAATCAAAAGAGGTTATTTAAGCCATGAAGAAGAAATACACACCCAGATTAGAGAAAGAATATAAAGAACGTATTATTGATGCGTTGAAAAAAGAATTTGGTTACACCAATGTCATGCAAGTACCCAAATTAGAGAAAATTGTGGTAAGTAGAGGTGTTGGTGCAGCTGTGTCCGATAAAAAATTAGTTGATTACGCAGTGGATGAATTAACTAACATAACCGGACAAAAAGCCATACCGACTATTTCTAAAAAAGACGTTGCAGCTTTTAAACTGCGAAAAGGTATGCCTATCGGGGCAAAAGTTACTTTGCGTAAAGATAAAATGTATGAATTCCTTGATAGATTGATTACCATTGCACTACCGCGTGTTAGAGATTTTCAAGGTATTAAACCCGATGGTTTTGATGGAAGAGGAAATTATAATTTAGGGATTACCGAACAAATTATTTTTCCTGAAATTGATTTTGATAAAATCAATAAAATAAACGGAATGGATATTACTTTTGTAACATCTGCTAAGACCGATAAAGAAGCGAAAGCATTGTTAACAGAACTAGGTTTACCATTTAAAAAGAAAAAATAATATGGCAAAAGAATCAATGAAAGCCCGCGAACGCAAGCGTGAGAAATTAGTTGCTAAATATGCTGCTAAACGAAAAGCTTTAATTGAAGCGGGTGATTGGGAAGGATTACAAAAACTTCCTAAAAATGCGTCGCCGGTACGTTTACATAACAGATGTAAATTGACCGGACGTCCCAGAGGATATATGAGAATTTTTGGTATTTCCCGTGTAACTTTTAGAGAAATGGCAAACGAAGGATTAATACCGGGCGTTAAAAAAGCCAGTTGGTAAATTTAAAATCAGAAGAAAATGAATACAGATCCAATAGCAGATTTTCTAACCAGAATTAGAAACGCACAAAGCGCAGGACATAAAGTAGTAAAAATTCCTTCATCAAAATTAAAAAAAGAGATAACTAAAATTCTATATGACCAAGGTTATATTTTAAGTTATAAATTTGATAAAGAAGGAAATAGAGAATTTATCAAAATTGCTTTAAAATATGATAAAGACAGTCAACTACCTGTGATAAAAAAATTAGAAAGAGTCAGTAAACCAGGGTTGCGTAAATATGTCAATGTTGACGAAATGCCTAAAGTATTAAATGGTTTAGGTATTGCTATTCTTTCTACTTCAAAAGGAGTAATGACTGATAAGCAAGCTCGTAAAGAGAATGTAGGAGGAGAAGTTTTATGTTACGTTTATTAAAAAAGAATTAACTATGTCAAGAATAGGATTTAAACCCATAACAATACCCGAAGGTGTAACAGTTGATATTAAAGATAATATGATTACTGTTAAAGGAAAACTGGGAGAATTGACCCAAGAAATAAAAGGGGGTGTTGAATTTGAAATCAAAGATGGCGTGATAGAAGTAAAACGTCCTTCCGAAAGTAAAAAACATAAAGCTTTTCACGGACTTTACCGTTCACTTCTTTATAACATGATAGAAGGTGTATCAAAAGGATGGACCAAAGAATTGGAATTGGTTGGTGTTGGTTATAAAGCGTCAAATCAAGGTCAATTGTTAGATCTTTCTTTAGGTTTTTCACATAATATTTTAATGGAATTGCCCAAAGAAGTGAAAGTTGAAACAGTATCTGAAAAAGGTAAAAACCCGATTGTTAAATTAACCTCTTTTGATAAGCAGTTAATTGGACATATCGCTGCCAAAATCAGATCTTTCCGTAAACCGGAACCTTATAAAGGTAAAGGGGTACGATATGTTGGAGAAGAAGTAAGACGTAAAGCAGGTAAAACAGCCTAATAATTAGCCATATGAAACTAAGTAAATTAGATAGAAGAAGAAGAATACAAAAAAGAATTAGAAAGATTGTTAAAGGGACACCACAAAGACCCCGTCTTTCTATCTTTAGAAGTAATAAAGAAGTATATGCTCAAATCATAGATGATGTTAATGGCGTCACTTTAGCTGCTACTTCTTCAAGAGACAAAGAATTAGCGTCTCAAAAAGGAACTAAAATTGAAAAAGCAGCTTTGGTCGGTGAAAAAATTGCCAAGCTAGCTTTAGAGAAAGGGATTGATACCGTGACTTTTGACCGTTCAGGTTTTTTATATCATGGTCGTGTAAAATCATTGGCTGAAGGCGCCAGAAAAGGTGGATTAAAATTTTAAGATATGCTTGATAAATATAAAGATATAGAGAGAGTTAAACCCGGCGGATTAGAATTGGAAGACCGCTTAGTAGCTGTAAATCGCGTAACGAAAGTTACTAAAGGAGGTAGAACATTCAGTTTTTCTGCCATTGTAGTCGTTGGTGATAAAAACGGCGTTGTTGGATATGGTATGGGTAAATCTAAAGAAGTGCCTGATGCTATCCAAAAAGCTATTGACAATGCTAAGAAAAACTTAGTAAGGGTTCCGGTCATTAATGGAACGATACCTCATGAACAACTGGGTAAATTTAGTGGTGCACGTATCTTTTTAAAACCTGCTTCTCCCGGTACCGGGGTAATTGCAGGTGGGGCAGTACGTGCGGTATTAGAATCTGCCGGTGTGCACGATGTTTTGACCAAGTCTCATGGTTCATCTGATCCTAACAACGTTGTTAAAGCAACATTGGATGCATTACTCAATATGCGAGATGCTCATACAATAGCCAAACAACGTGGTATTTCTCTTAATAAAGTTTTTAACGGATAAACAAAAGGACGATGACAAAAGTAAGAGTAAGACAAACTAAAAGCACTATAAACAGACCCAAAGACCAAAAACAAACACTTGAAGCTTTAGGTTTAAGACGTATCGGTCAGGAACGTGAGCATGAATTAACGCCTCAAATAAAAGGAATGATTGAAAAAGTTAAACACTTAATCGTTGTTGAGGAAATTTAAAATTTTAATATGATGGAGTTACATAATCTAAAACCTGCGAAAGGTTCAGTTAAAAAAGATATAAGAAAGGGACGTGGTGAAGGTTCGAAACGTGGCGGTACTGCTACAAGAGGCCATAAAGGTGCCAAATCAAGATCCGGATATTCACGTACCCCAGGTTTTGAAGGTGGTCAAATGCCTTTATACAGACGGGTTCCTAAATTTGGTTTTACAAATATCAACCGGGTTGAATACCAACCTGTTAATTTAGAGACTTTGCAATCTTTGGTAGATGCCGGAAAAATCAAAGATGTTATTACATTTGATGATTTTGTGGCCTTGGGGTTGGTTAATAAAAGAGATTTGGTCAAAATTTTAGGTAGAGGCGAATTAAAAGCAGCTTTAACCGTTTATGGCCATAAATTTTCCAAAAAAGCCCAAGAAGCCATCGAGGCTGCAGGTGGTAAAGTTGAATTATTATAAAATTTTGATTTATTCATGAAGAAGTTTGTAGATACAATAAAAGCAATATGGAGCATTGAGGAGCTTCGTAAAAAAATAATTTTTACTTTAGGCTTAATTTTGGTTTACCGTTTTGGAGCACAGGTTTCATTACCTGGCATTGATCCAACACAATTGGCCAATTTACAAAATCAAGCCTCTAGTAACACTTTGTTAGATTTGCTTAATCAATTTACAGGTGGAGCTTTTTCTCGTGCTTCCATTTTTGCTTTGGGTATTATGCCTTATATCTCGGCTTCTATTGTGGTTCAATTAATGGGGATTGCCGTACCATATTTGCAAAAATTACAAAAAGCCGGTGAAAGCGGTCACAAAAAAATAACACAAATAACCCGTTGGTTGACAATTGCTGTAACCTTAATACAAGGTCCCAGTTATGTGTATAACTTGTATAACCAATTGCCTAAAAGTGCTTTTTTAATTGAACAAACCTGGTTATTTGTAACCATATCCGTTATAATTTTGTCAGCCGGCACCATTTTTGCCATGTGGCTGGGAGAAAAAATCACTGATAAAGGTATTGGTAATGGTATCTCATTATTGATTATGGTAGGGATCATCGCCAGAATGCCTTCGGCTTTCTTACAAGAATTTGCTTACCGGGTGACCAATCAAAATGGGGGCCCCATGTTGTTATTATTCGAAATTGTGGTATGGCTATTGGTCATTGCAGCCAGTATTATGTTAGTAAAAGCTTACCGTCCTGTTCCCATACAGTATGCAAAAAGAACAGTCGGTGGCGGATACGAAAAAAATATTTTCGGCGCAAGACAATATTTACCCTTAAAACTAAATGCAGCCGGTGTTATGCCGATAATTTTTGCGCAAGCATTGATGTTTTTCCCGGGTATGTTAGCATCTCTTTCAGATTCTGATTGGGCTATGACTTTAAAAACAACCTTTAGTAATATGTTTGACCCGTGGTATAATGTGGTGTTTGCTATTTTAATTATTATCTTCACCTATTTTTATACCGCCATCACGGTCCAAACAACCAAAATAGCTGAAGATCTAAAAAGAAGCAATGGATTTATACCAGGTGTCCGTCCAGGGACAGATACAGCGAATTATTTAGATGATATTTTATCTAAAATTACCCTTCCCGGTTCAATATTTTTGGCACTAATTGCCATTTTCCCTAAATTTGTTTATTATTTATTTCCGGGAATGCAAGTATCTTGGGCAATGTTCTATGGTGGAACTTCCTTATTGATCCTTGTAGGTGTTGCGATGGATACGATTCAACAAGTAGAAGCTTATTTGTTGAACAGACATTATGATACATTGATGAAATCCGGTAGAAAAAAATAATCATTTATGGCAAAGCAACCAGCAATAGAAGTTGATGGAATAATCAAAGACGCATTATCAAATGCAATGTTTAAAGTTGAGTTAGAAAACGGTCATGTTATCACAGCTCACATATCGGGCAAAATGCGTATGCATTACATACGTTTGTTGCCCGGCGATAAGGTAAAAGTAGAACTTAGTCCCTACGATTTAACAAAAGGAAGAATAACCTATAGATATTAACTAATTTTCCAATGTTCTTATCAGAACAAGTTGGATTAAATGCATTAAATATGAAAGTAAGAGCATCAATAAAAAAAAGAAGTCCTGAAGACAAAATTGTCAGACGTAAAGGACGCTTGTATGTTATTAATAAAAAGAATCCGAAACATAAACAAAGACAAGGATAATTATGGCAAGAATAGCAGGGGTAGATTTACCAAAGAATAAACGCGGCGTTATTGCTTTGACCTACATTTACGGTGTAGGCAAATCAAGAGCTAAAGAAATTTTAGCCAAAGCCGGTGTTGATGAAGATAAGAAAGTAAAAGATTGGGACGATGCTGATATTGCCGGCATCAGACGTGAAATAGCAAATTACCGAATAGAAGGTGAATTGCGATCTGAAGTACAATTGAATATAAAACGCCTGATGGATATCGGTAGTTATCGTGGTATTCGTCACAGACTTGGTTTACCTTTAAGAGGACAAAGAACCAAAAATAATTCACGTACACGTAAAGGGAAAAGAAAAACTGTTGCTAATAAGAAAAAAGCAACTAAATAAAAGTAAGTAGATATTATGGCTAAGAATAATAAATCAGCTAAAGCTAAAAAAAGAAAGGTTAAAGTTGAACCTAATGGTAAAGCTTTTATCCAAGCAACTTTTAATAATGTAATTATTTCTCTTACCAACAAAAAAGGAGAAGTGATTTCTTGGTCTTCAGCCGGTAAAAATGGTTTTAGAGGATCTAAGAAAAATACACCCTATGCAGCTCAAGTAGCTGCCGAAGATGCAGCAAAAGTTGCATATGAAGCCGGTTTAAGACGTGTAAAAGTTTATGTAAAAGGACCCGGAAATGGTAGAGAATCTGCCATTAGAACTATCCATAATAGTGGTATTGAGGTAGTAGAAATTATAGATGTAACCCCCATTCCGCACAACGGATGTCGTCCACCAAAAAGAAGAAGAGTATAATAAATAATTGAATTATGGCGAGATATACAGGACCTAAGACCAGAATAGCCAGAAAATTTGGCGAAGCTATATATGGTGAGGATAAATACTTTGAAAGAAGAAAATACCCTCCCGGACAACACGGAAACAACCGACGACGTGGTAAGAAATCACAATATGCTATTCAATTAAATGAAAAGCAAAAAGCTAAATATACCTATGGTATTTTAGAGAAACAATTTAGAAACCTTTTTGAAAAAGCTTCGCGTCAAGGTGGTAACACCGGTGAGGTTTTGATGCAACTTGTAGAATCAAGATTGGATAATGTGGTATATCGTTTAGGTTTGGCGCCAAGTAGACCAGCCGCAAGACAATTGGTTTCACACCGTCATATCACTGTAAATGGTGATGTTGTAAATATACCATCATATCAGTTAAAACCCGGCGATGTGGTTGGCGTGAGAGAAAAATCAAAATCACTCCAAATCATCAACGATTCATTAGAACAAAACAAATCAAATTTTGAATGGTTGAAATGGAATCCCGAAAAGATGGAAGGTGAATTTGTTAACCGTCCGGAACGGGTACAAATACCGGAAAACATTCAAGAACACTTGATTGTCGAGTTATACTCTAAATAATAAGTAAATATTTATGGCAATATTAAATTTTCAAAAACCGGATAAAGTTCTTCAAATACATTCTGATAACCAAACCGGAAAATTTGAATTCAAACCTTTAGAGCCGGGATACGGGTTGACTATCGGAAATGCGCTCCGACGTGTTTTATTGTCTTCCCTAGAAGGACATGCTATCACCTCTTTACGTATTGAAGGCGTTGATCATGAATTCACTTCAATTGACGGTGTGGTTGAAGATGTCACCAAAATTGTTTTAAATTTAAAACAAGTCCGCTTTAAAAATCAAGTTGAAGGTATAGACAGCGAAACAGTCAAAGTAAATATCTCAGGTAAAGATGTTTTGACAGCAGGTGACTTGCAAGAATTCATCTCCGGTTTCCAAATTCTTAATCCGGATTTGGAAATTATGCATCTCGATCCGTCTGTTAATTTAAATTTTGAATTTACAATTGAAAAAGGTCGTGGTTATGTAACCGCAGAAGAAAACAAAAGACATGATGTGCCGTTCGGTACCATATTTTTGGATTCAATCTTTACACCTATCAAACATGTTAAATATTCTATTGAAGATTTTCGTGTTGAACAAAAGACTGATTACGATAAATTAATTATTGAAATTCAAACGGATGGATCTATACATCCCAAAGATGCCTTGACGGAAGCCGCTAAAATTTTAATCCAACATTTTATGTTATTTTCAGACGAACGCATCTCAATAGACGATGAAGTGTCTGCTGATACAGAAACATATGATGAAGAATCGCTTCATATGCGGCAATTGCTCAAAACAAAATTAGTCGATTTAGACTTATCTGTCAGAGCATTGAATTGTTTAAAAGCTGCCGATGTCGAAACATTGGGCGAGTTGGTACAATATAATAAGTCAGACTTGATGAAATTTAGAAATTTCGGCAAAAAGTCTATGACTGAATTAGAAAAATTAGTTGATAAGAAAGGACTAACCTTTGGGATGGACCTTTCTAATTATAAATTAGAAGAATAATATAGAAGATAAAGGTTATGAGACACGGAAAGAAGTTTAATCATTTAGGAAGAAAATCGGCGCACAGAAAGTCCATGCTGGCAAATATGGGCAGTTCGTTGATTAAGCATAAAAGAATCAATACCACTTTGGCTAAAGCCAAAGCATTGCGTGTATTTTTAGAGCCGCTTATTACTAAATCTAAAAATGATACCATGCATAATAGACGTGTGGTTTTTAGTAAATTACGTGATAAGGATGCTGTGACGGAATTGTTTAGAGAAATTTCGACTAAAGTAGCTGACAGACCCGGTGGCTATTTACGTATTATAAAATTAGGAAACCGTTTAGGCGATAATGCTGAAATGGCAATGATTGAATTTGTAGATTACAATACCACTTACAATGCCGACAAACCGGCCAAAAAGAAAACACGAAGAAGAAGAAAAAAATCTACTACTGAATCTGCCGCGACAGAAACAACAACTGCCGCAGAAGAGAAAAGTGAATAATAATATTCTTAATGTTATTTTTACATTAAAAACCGTTTGTAGTAAGCAAACGGTTTTTTTATTTTGTAATTTTACAAAAAATATATATTATGAGTGCAATAAAAGATATTAAAGCAAGACAAATTTTTGATTCACGGGGTAATCCAACCGTTGAAGTTGATGTAACCACTGATTATGGTGTGTTAGGCCGTGCTGCAGTTCCATCAGGTGCCTCTACCGGTGAACACGAGGCGGTAGAACTGAGAGATGGTGGGGATTCATATATGGGTAAATCGGTATTTAAGGCTATTGACAATGTCAATATAACTATTGCAGGAGAATTGATTGGCCAAGAAGTTCAAGATCAATTAAGCATTGACCGCTTATTATTAGCACTGGACGGAACCGAAAATAAATCTAAATTAGGGGCTAATGCTACTTTGGGTGTCTCATTAGCAGTGGCAAAAGCTGCTGCCTTGGAAGAAGATATGCCTTTATATAAATACATTGGTGGTGTCGGCGCTAAAACATTACCCGTCCCAATGATGAATATAATTAATGGTGGTTCTCATTCAGATGCGCCCATTGCATTCCAGGAATTTATGATTGTACCACATGGGGCTAAAACATTTTCAGAAGCGATGAAAATGGCCACCGAAGTTTTTCATCATTTAAAATCTATACTGAAAAAACGGGACTTATCAACTGCTGTAGGAGATGAAGGAGGCTTTGCACCTAAATTTAAGGGCACGGAAGACGCCATCGAAACCATTTTATCCGCTATTAAATCAGCCGGTTATACACCGGGAAAAGATATCTCGTTGGCTTTGGATGTAGCGGCATCAGAATTTTATCACGATGGTATTTACGATTATACTAAATTTGAAGGCCCCAATGCTGCTAAACGTACCCCGGAAGAACAAGCTAAATATTTGTTGGAATTGGTCGAAAAGTATCCTATTATTTCCATAGAAGATGGGATGGATGAAAATGATTGGGAAGGTTGGAAAATTCTACAAAAACTTTTGGGCGATAAAATCCAACTGGTTGGTGATGATATATTTGTAACCAACACCAAAATTTTAGAGCGCGGGATTAAAGAGGGTATTGCTAATTCAATTTTAATAAAACTTAACCAAATCGGTACATTGTCGGAAACCATTGATGCTATTAACATGGCCCACAAAGCGGGATATACAGCTGTTGTTTCGCATCGTTCAGGTGAAACTGAAGACACCACTATTGCTGACTTGGCTGTTGCCATGAATGCCGGCCAAATTAAGACCGGTTCGTTATCAAGAACGGACAGGATGGCCAAGTATAATCAGTTGCTTCGTATTGAAGAAGAATTAGGTAAAAACGCCGTTTATCCGGGCATCAAAGCCTTTAAAAAGTAAAGAGAAGATTTTATATTTTATAAAAGCGGCTGAAAAAGCCGCTTTTATTTATTTCTTATTTTCTTCAGGATGTCTTAAAATAGCGCCTCGTCTTTTTTTTCCGTCTATAATGACTTTTACCGGCTTTTTGAACCGGACATGCTTAAAATATTCCGTTTCCTCAACCACATCTGCACTGTTTAGTAAATCGTAATTAATAGCTTCCGGATTTTTATCTAAAAAAACTGAAAAATAAGCGATATTCATGGTGGTTAAATTATGAAAAAAATGGGAGCCGGAAGAGGCATCTAAAGGGTAACCTTCCAAGCTGGTTTCAACTATGACTTTCGCCTTTGAAATTTGTGTCCAATTAACCGGTATGCCGATAAATCTGTCTCGCGTTCCCCAACGCCCCGGACCAATTAAAATGTAGTTCGTATGTTGAAATTTACTGTTTAAATTTTCAATTTCTTGGGCCATTTCAATTGTTTTGGTTTTGTCAAAACGGTCATTTTTAACAAAAATAATATCTTTAATGTTGTTAATGACGCCATTCCCCATACTTTTTTCGGCATAGAGTATTAAATTTTCTTTATCCAATTCTTCAGGTTTAAAGGTGTAATCTTCTGATGGCATCAATAGCGGTTTGACTTGTAAAATATAAAAAGTGGCATCGCCATCTTCATCCGGGGTCAAATCTACTGCAAATTCTATTTCGACCGGTGTGTCAAAGGCTTGTTTTAAATTATCCAAAACGTCTTGTATCATTTCCGGCAAAGGAATATATTCGTTTTGTAAAACACTGGCAAAATTAGTAACAAGGACCCCATTTTCATCAACACCTGGATACATCACATCGTTGTTAAAATCATACGATGATACCAAGTGCGTTAGGGTGCCGTGTGGTATTGCATCATAAATATCTACCTTTTTTATGGCCGAATAAGGTCCGTTTAGCAAATTAATATCCGGATGTTTCATATCAACGGCATAAAAATAACTCTGGCTTTGCTTAATTTGATCTTGTAAAGAATTGAGTTGTATTTTAGGATATTTTGGGGCAAAACGATAGGCGCGTTCACCTTCAACAACATAAGATCCTAAGCCTATGGCTATCACAGCAAAGCCGTCGCGGGGTTTCATGGCTGCAAAAGGATAATAATTGTAGGATTGTGCTACACCGCTGATATGTGGATAATAATAGCCATTATGTTCACGACCGACTAACTCTTGAATTACAACAGACATTTTTTCATCGCCCAATTTATGATCTAAAGCACGGGAGTAATTGACCGCTACATTAGAATAGGTTGAGGCAAAAACCAGTTTTATGGCATCGATTAATTGTTGTAAACGTCTGTTTTTGTCGTGGTGATTATTAGGAATAATATAAGTCTCGAATATGCCGGCAAAAGGCTGGGTCAAACTATCTTCAAACAAGCCCGACGAACGTACAGCCAAAGGTTTTTTAAAGCAATCAATTAGTTCATCTAATTTCTTAACCAGTTCGTTGGATAACCGGGCTTTTAAAAAGCGCTTGTTAATCTCTTCATCGCTAAGATTCAGATCCTTAAGGTTCTGTAAATTGTTTTCTTCTATAAATCGATCAAACTCATCAGCCCCTATAATGGCGGTTTTGGGCATTTTTATCTTTAAACCTTTCAGATGTGAGGCCAACTCGGTTTTGTGTAACAGCGAATTAATAAAAGCCAGTCCGCGTCCCTTTCCGCCATAAGCTCCTTCAGATAAGAGAAAAATGTTCTTATCGTTAGAACAATCAGTGTCTTCCCAAGGCACGACTTTGCCTTGGGGTTTTTCATCGCGGTAGGCTTTGAGCATTTTTAATATGTAGGAGCGGATTTCTTCAATATCCTTAAAATGATGTGCTTTTTTGGCTTCCAAAATTTTGGCTAATTGTATTTCGGAACGGGCCATTAACCATAATGAGAAATCGTCTTTTTTGGCATGAAAATCAATACTTTCTTGCGGGATGCGTTTCAAGGCTTCTTCAAACTCTTTTAGGGTAGATGCTTTATCTATAACTTCACCTTTATTATTTCGAAATAAAAAGTCGCCAAAACCAATTTTTTGGGTGACTTGTTCAATTAATTCTTGATAAAGATTTTCATCATTTTTATCAATAAAGGTTAAACATTTTTCATTTGCTACACGACGTTGTTTTTGGTCCGATGATAAAACAATAATTGGTAAATTGCTTTTTTGCTTTCGTACTTCATCTATGAGTTGAAAACCTGTATCGGGTTCAATTTTTCCGTTTTTCGGAAATTGTACATCGGTTATCATGACAAAGATATTGTCTTTGTATTTTTGAAAAAGTTCCAAGGCTTCTTCATAATTAGTCGCCAATAAAATTTTGGGTCTGGCACGGAGTTTTAAAACTTTGTAAAGTTTATCCATTTTAACCTCTTCAATAATTTTATTGGTCTGCTTAAAGATAATCCTATATAATTTATTAAGATAATTAGAATAATAAATAGGATTGTCTTCAACCACTAATATCATTCTGACCGATGCCAATTTACTGTCATTTTCGGCATTCATTTTGTCTTCCAGATATTTGATCATAGCAAAAAAGATGCGCGACTCTCCATCCCATACAAAAATTTTGTCGTAGCCTAAAATATCTTTTTGTTGTTCTAAAAATTTAATATGATGCGTGTTGTTCAACAAAATAAAAATGGGTAAATCCGGATAACGTTCTTTAATTTTTTTGATGATTTTTAAAGGGCGTTGTTTGTTAAAACCTACGGTTACCACCACCATATCGATGTTTTTTTGCTCTAATTGTTCTAATGTTTCTTCGGTAGAATAAACGCCGGTGATTCTTGGAAGCGAGGTCAAATTTAATTTGCCGTAATCATATAACATAATTTCTGAAAAGCGTCCTTCTTTATTAATAGAAAATGCATCGTATAAGTTGGACACCAGCAATATTTCCTTGACTTTAAACTTACTCATATCATGGTAAATGTCACGCATGCGGCTATCTCTGTTTAGATAATTTTGAAGAAGTTGTTTTCGTTTTTGCTTCATATTAAAGTTTTAAATGATAAAGTTACATAAAATAAAGGTTTCAATAAATAAATAGATTCTTAAATTTTATCATTATATATTTTGCATAAAAATTAAAATATCATTAAATTTAATTGATTAAAATTCAACATGTAATAAAAATTAAACAAAAATTACACTATAATGCTTTAATTTTTGTATAAATAAATGAAAAATACAAATTGATGTTATAATTTAGCTGATTAAATCTTAAGTATTAACTTTAAATTAAAACACTATGAAAAAAACTACTTCTTTATTAACCATGGTGCTTATGCTTTTCTTTGCTTGGCATGGAATGGCACAAGCGACACCACAATCTATTGTAATTGGTACCGGTACCGATAATGACAACGGGAGTGCTTCCGGGCCAATAGACAGGTATTATAAGGCCATGAAATATCAAACGGTTTATACCGCAGCAGAACTGACAAGCGCAGGTCTAACCCCGTATGATGAACTAACGGCTTTAGGTTTTTCTATATCTGAAGATCTCGGTGGCGATTATATGCATGGATACACTATTAAAATAGGTCATACTTCGGCAACAGATGCCAGTGCTGCTATTGATGATTCTAATGCAGTTGTGGTGAAAGGTCCATTTGATTATACACCCACAGCAACTGCTGCAGGTGAGTTTGATATGATAACTTTCGACACCAATTTTGTCTGGAATGGATCTGATAATATTTATGTGCAAGTGTGTTCAGATGGCCCAAATACCTATGCGACACCTTATGGGGGTGTAAGAAATACGGCAATGACAAAAGGCTCAAGATATTATAGAAGTGATACCTATACTGCTTGTGATAAGGATACAAATTTAACCAATGACAATAGACCTAATATAAAATTTAATTATATTGATGGAACACCTCCTTCTTGTATACAACCCAGTAATTTAACGGTTGTGAGTATAACTGCACCAAGCAATGCTACTTTTTCCTGGGATGCTGTTAGTAATGCTTCAGGTTATAATTATGAAATACAACCACAAGGTACACCACAAGGTACACCCGGAGCTGTTGCAAGTGGTAGTACAACCAACACCAGTTTTACAGCTACAAATTTAGTTAATGGAACAGCTTACACTTTATATGTTCAAAGTGATTGTGGTGGTGGTGATACTTCAGAATATGCTACACTAAATTTTTACTTTATAGCTAATGATATTTGTAGTAATGCAATCCCCCTTACCATATATACCCAAGGTGCCGGAAGTGGTAATGAAATAGCTGCCAGTACAAACCATGCGACAGATAGTGGGCAACACCCGTCTTGTGATGACACAGGTACTAATTTAGACCTTTGGTATTCGTTTACAGCGCCGGCTTCCGGGCATTTAAAGCTTATAACCGGAGGTGCAACAGGTAGTGATATAGAAGCAGCTATTTATGATAGTTGCGGTGGTGCTGAGTTAGATTGTCAGGATCGAAGCAGTGAAAAAATATTTCGTGGTTTAACTCCTGGACAAACCTATATTTTACAAGTGTGGCATGATAGTTTCAACAAAGGAGATTTTACCTTGGTTTTAGAAGATGCGCCTTTAATTGTTCCGGTTTATACGACCACTGTCAATCCGGACTGTGCTAATAACCAGTTTACGGTAGATATTGATATCACGGATTTAGGTGGTTCTTCTTCCGTAACAGTAAGTGACGACCAAGGCAGTACCTCACAACAAGTATCTGCAGCCGGAACCATTACTTTTGGGCCATATGCCAGTGGTACCACGGTTGTATTTACTTTGACAAGTGATGATGATGCCAATGTTACGGATACTGCTACTGTTAGTTATGCTTGTCCGCCAGCCAATGATGCTTGTGCCGATGCAACAGAAGTCGCTACTTTGCCTTATTCGGCAACTGAAGATGCCTCAGGTGCCACTAACAATGACGGATTTATAGCTCCTAGCGGTTGTGGTTCTGGTATGAATGATGGTGTTTGGTACACGTTTACAGTTGGAACTGCCGGAACCATCCAAATTGAGGTAACGCCAAATGCTTGGGATGCCGAGGTGGCTGTTTATACCGGTGGTTGTGGTTCTTTTACTTGCGTTGACAATGCTGATAGTAATAGTAGTGGAGGTGCAGAAACAATTACTTTTGCAGCAGATGCCGGCACCCAATATTGGGTTAATGTAGGACATTGGTCAAACAGCACCGACTACCCGGAAGGGTCTTTTGATATCAGTATTACTTCCTCAGATGGTGCAACCTTGAGTCTTGCTGACAACGTTATTGAAGGTTTTAATATGTCACCAAACCCTGTTACAAACCTTTTAACTTTACAAGCTGATGATAATATTCAGCAAATAAAAGTTTACAATGTGTTAGGTCAGGTGGTATTAAAAGCTATGCCAAATGCTAAAGTAGTAAGGCTAAATACCCAATTATTACCTGCAGGTGCTTACATTGTTAAAGTAAAAGCCGGTAATCAAATAGGGGCTTATCATTTGATTAAACAATAATCCTTTATTGTTTATACGTAACCAAAAGCGGCAATCCAACCGGACTGCCGCTTTTTATTTTATAGTAATCTAAAAAATGATTTAAACCTATTTCTTTAATAATTTAATCATTTGGTGTCTGTCTAGTTGCAAGAGATAAAGACCTTTTTTTAATGGGGTAACATTAATCTGTTCATTGTAAATGGTCCCTTTTAGTACTGTTTGACCGGTCAAATTCAAAATTTTAAATGTTTTAACTTTTTGTTGGTTTTTACTTTTAATGTAGATGCGGTCTTTTACCGGATTTGGGTAGAGGGTAAAATTATGTTTACTATAATCGTTAATAGCAGTTGGCAACTCAAGTTTGGCTTCAGCGGCAAAAACAAAAGGTTTGGTTCCCCCTTGGATATATGGAATGCCATCTCCATCCGAATCCCCTCCGGTTTCTCCGGTAGCTTCTGCTTCTGACAAAATAGTTTTGTTAAATATGTTTTTAAAAACTGTAGTGTATATATCTTTAGCATTGGTTTTACCGCCTACTAGATTGGCTTCCCGTAATAAGCCTGCCAGTACGCCTAAATTTTTTGGCGTATAAATGGCATTTATACTACCTTCAGTGGTTTTGAAAACCCCATCAGAAGGAACATAAAATTGATTAATGATAAAATCAAAACCGGCATTTGCTTCGGTTAAATAAGTTGTATTATTGGTTTGGTGGTAGGCAGCATACAAACCTCTGACTATAGCAGCATTTGTGAGAAGTTTTTTAGCTGAATTGTCCGGACCTGTTCCTATGGTAAAAGCGTTATAAAAACCGCCGGAAGGATCTTTAAAGTTGTTAAGAATAAAGTTAACCTGACTATTTAAAGCGTTTGTGGCCATTGTAGCAAGTTGTGTGCCATTGAATTGTGGGATAAATTTATCTAAAGTCACCAATATATATCCGGCATTTAAAGCTTCAATTACATTATCTTGTACGGGCTGCCCTGTATTATTAAGGTTGGCACTATCTACAAAAGTTCCGGCAGAATTATTGAAATGCATGACCATCAAATTCATAAAAATGACTTTACTGGCTCCCTTCATTAAATCATAAGGTCCGGGGGTGCCGGTGTTTTGCATGGCATCAGGAAAAGGATAACCATCGAATACTTCACGATAAGCCAAATGGGCAGCATCGACGGTGTTATTCGGATCCATCATATCCATATAACTGCTTGTTGCTAATAAGTAAGACCATTGATCAAAAATTTTACTGGTGGCATCAATCACTGTAAAAGTGTCCCATTTGGGTGGTAAACCTGTCGCTACATTCGTTTCAGTTACAGCAATTTTGGTCGGAAAATATTGAATGGGACTGCCATTCATTGGATTGTAGTTGGCAGGATCTACCATCCCTAAACTGGTACCATCATAAGCTAATTTGGTGATGATAAGTTTAGTTTTATTAATGGATTCCGCCGTTAAGACTTGTCCTATAAAGCCATCGACATTATTTCCGCCATAAAAAATATCGTTGTTTGGGTCAAATATAGGACTGTTAGGCAAGTCTGGCGAATTGGCACCAGTGGCTTCAATGGTCTGATCGTTGCTGTCGTGAAAAGCACTTAGCATATCTTGTGCCCAAAGGTATTGTTTGGCGGCAGACTGGCCCATGGCACCTAAATTTAAAGTTTTGTCCATTAAAGACCTGTCCCAACGCGTTGAAGCAAAATTATGTCCAAATCCGGAAGCGACTGGCTGTGGTAAATTATTATTGCCTTCTATAAAATCAGCAAATTGAGGAAATGGATTTTCAAAAGGGGTGAAATTGGCATTGGTTCCAAAATTTCCAATCATCATCATGAGCATATCATCTTCTTTGAAGCCATTAGGATTTCCACCGGTAAATTGTCCATCAAAAGAAGCTGGTTGCATGGCTGCTTTTTCTATTATAACCGGCGACCACATCATATGAAGCCCCATTCCTGAACGACCATTTAAAGTGTTTAATAAATATCTGGAATATTCATAACTTTCTATCCCGGTTACATATTCAAAAGGGGTTGGCGTATCCGGAATCATTGGGTCTAATAAGTCTAAATTGTTCCCTAATGCTTCAGACCAAGGTTCACCACTTTCAAAAAGTTCATTTGCCAACAGCATTTGATCTGCAGTATTAAAGATACTATCATTGGTAATGACAATTTGCGCGTTTAATTTCGGCGATATGCTTACAAGCATAAAAACGGTAAAAAATTTAATTATTTTTTTCATAATGAAAGAATTAAGTTAATAAAAAATAAGCGGAATAAAGGCCTTTTAATTTCCTTTTAATTAGTTCGGGAAAAAGTAAATTTCCTTACAAAATTTTTTATTTATTTTCCATAATTCTTTGAAAATCATTATTAAATAGGTGACATTCTAATATTTTAAGTAATTTTTATGATCATAATTATTTATTAGTAAAAGAAAGGAGGCTGTCCAAACCGGACAGCCTCCTATTAATGAAAATTATAATATAAAAACATTAAACCACGCCTTGCGCTAACATGGCATCGGCTACTTTAACAAAGCCGGCAATATTGGCGCCTTTTTCATAATCGACCCAACCATCGGGTTGTTTACCATATTTGACCGCATTATCATGTATTTGTTTCATAATATGTTTAAGTTTGGCATCAACTTCTTCGGCTGTCCAATTGAAACGCATAGAATTTTGACTCATTTCCAGTCCGGAAACAGCCACACCACCGGCATTTGAAGCCTTGCCGGGTGAATATAAAATTTTTGCTTCTTTAAATATTTTAATAGCATCAGGTGTAGAAGGCATATTGGCGCCTTCAACCACGGCTATAACCCCATTGTTAACCAATTTTTCAGCATCTTCTTTTTGCAATTCATTTTGGGTGGCACATGGCATGGCTATATCTACTTTTTGCTCCCAAGGTTTTTTCCCGGGATAAAAAGTGGCTTCCGGGAATTGATCAGCATAAGGGGCAACTACATCATTATTAGTAGCTCTAAGGCGTAATAAATAATCAATCTTTTTACCCGAGATACCTTCCGGATCATAAATATAGCCATCAGGACCTGAAATAGTGACAACTTTAGCACCTAATTGATTAGCTTTGGTGATAGCTCCCCAGGCAACATTCCCAAAACCGGATACGGCAATAACTTTGTCTTTTATATCCATGCCTTTGTCTTTCAGCATTTGTTCGGCAAAATAAACCACGCCAAATCCAGTGGCTTCCGGTCTAATTAACGAACCACCAAATGAAAGGCCTTTGCCGGTTAAAACACCGGAGAATTCTTTGGTTAATTTTTTATATTGACCAAATAAATAACCGATTTCGCGTCCACCAACACCTATATCACCGGCAGGAACGTCAATATTAGGACCGATATGTCTAAATAGTTCACTCATAAAGGCTTGTGCAAAACGCATCACTTCGGCATCCGATTTTCCTTTCGGATTGAAATCAGAACCGCCTTTTCCACCTCCCATAGGCAAAGTTGTCAAGGCATTTTTAAAAATTTGTTCAAAGCCTAAAAATTTTAAAATACTTTGATTGACCGTTGGATGAAAACGTAATCCGCCTTTGTAAGGCCCAATGGCTGAATTAAATTGGATACGGTAACCTCTGTTTACTTGTATTTCGCCTTTATCATCTACCCAAGGCACACGAAATGAAATGCTGCGTTCGGGTTCAATCATTCTTTCAAGAAGTTTTTTACCTTGATATTTTGGATTTTCTTCTATAAAGGGAATAATGGCTTCTGCAACTTCTTTGACAGCTTGCAAAAATTCGGGTTCATTAGGATTACGCATTTTAGCATAATCCATGAAACTATCAATTTTGTCTTGATATTTATTTTTCATCGCAATAGATTTTGAAAATTGTTTTTTTAATGCTCAAAAATATACTTTTTTATCAAAAAATAAACTGTATTTGATATATATTTTAAGTTTTTTTTATGGACAGCTCTTGAATATCAGCTAAATATGATTTTTGTCAGTTATTCCGTTTTTCTATTTTGATGAACTGTTTTTTTTATTAAAAAACATCTATTTCCAAATTTGTAAGTATTTGATCCCTAAAGTATAATTTAAACTTAAAGTGTTTCAAGTTCGGTAAAAAAAATTGTAATTTTGAGTTTTTAAATAATTTCATTTACATGTCTCAAAAAAATATAACCAAGCATGATTTAGCTTATATGAAAATGGCGATGGAATGGCGCAAATTATCTTATTGTAAACGTAAGCAAGTCGGTGCGTTAATTGTAAAAAACAAGCGCATTATATCGGATGGTTATAATGGCACGCCAAGTGGTTTTGAAAATGTATGTGAAGATGAAAACGGACTTACCAAATGGCATGTTTTACATGCTGAGGCCAATGCTATTACTAAAGTGGCAGCTTCAACACAAAATAGTAATGGAGCCAGTCTTTATGTTACATTGTCTCCGTGTAAAGAATGCAGCAAATTAATCTACCAATCCGGTATCAAAAAAGTATTTTATACTGAAGCTTACAGTGACAAAACAGGTTTGGAATTTTTAGAGAAAGCAGGGGTGGAGGTTATAAAAATTGAAATATAACATGAATCATAAACAAAAAGCTTTATATATAATTTTTTTGGGATTGGCCATAGTAACCGGTATTTTTATTGGCCGGTTATTTAATTTTAATCAATCTAAGCATCTTGATTTTTTGCCGCAAAAGCAAGATAAAATAAACAATTTACTCCGTTATATTCATGAAGAATATGTAGACAGTATTCAAACAGACAGCATTGTTGATGTTGTTATTCAGGATATTTTAAAAAATTTAGATCCACATTCTGTATATATCCCGAAAAATGAAGTGGAAAATGCCGAGGAAGAAATAGAAGGCGCTTTTACGGGCATTGGTGTTCTATTTCAAAAATACCGTGATACATTTACCATTATCCGTCCCTTAGAACACTCTCCGGCCCAGAAAGCCGGGCTTAAAGCCTTAGACCGTATTTTGACCATTGACAATGACACCATCTATGGCAAAAATCTGAGTATAGAGCAAGTTTCGCAAATGGTTAAGGGGCGTCCCGGCACCTTATTAAAATTAGGGATTTATCGTAAAGGGGCGGACTCTTTATTGCATATAAATCTGAAACGGGCCTCTATTCCGTTGGTTAGTGTACCGGCCCATTTTATGTTCAATGATACTTTGGGTGTTATCAAAATCAGCACTTTTGCGGCCAATACTTATGATGAATTTAAACAAGCTGTACAAGATTTGAAAAAACAAGGTATGACTGCGTTAGTATTGGATTTGCGCAATAATACCGGCGGGTTGCTTAAACAAGCTGACTTATTGGCTGATGAATTTTTACCTAATGGTAAACTTATTTTTTTTACCAAAGATCAAAAAGGACAAATTAAAAAAGTAATGGCAACGGCACGAGGTGATTTTGAGCGGGGATCGCTTTATGTCTTGATAAATGAAAATTCTGCTTCAGCCAGCGAAATTGTAGCTGGCGCCTTACAAGACAATGACCGGGCTACCATCGTCGGACGTCGTTCTTATGGTAAGGGTTTAGTGCAACGTGAGATTACTTTAAGTGACGGTTCAAAGGTCAGGTTGACAACAGCACGTTATTATACGCCAACAGGGCGTTCTATTCAACGGCCTTATAAAAAAGGGCAGAAATGGGCATATGAAGAGGATTTTAGAAAGCGACAATATAATGGTGAGCTATATTTTAAAGACAGTATGCCAATTGTCGATTCGTTAAAATATACCACGCCTGGTGGAAAAACAGTATATGGTGGCGGTGGAATTATCCCCGATCTTTTTGTGCCACTTTCACAAAATGAATTAATCTTTAAATATGGATTTTTAGGCCGCTATTTGTCTGATTTTATAACGGATTATTTAGACCGCCATTTGGATAGTTTAAGAACAATTCCCATCGATACCTTTTTAAATAACCGGCAAATTGAAGATAGTTTGTATGGGAATTTTAAACGTCGTCATGGTCAAGAAAAAATGGCGAAACATCAAGGTTTAAATAAGCAAACCAAGCTAAAATTAAAACATTTGATGAAAGCATTATTGGCACGTGACTTATATGGCACCAATGCTTATTATCATATTTTAATGCAAGATGATGATATGATAAAATCGATTCTTGATACTGAAAAGCAAAAAAAGAACAAAAATGAATCCATTGGAAACAAGCATTTTTCAGATACATACAGAAGATGATTTTTTGACCAATGCCTTAAATATCTTTAGGTTTCAATCGCAGTATAATCCGGTTTATCGCCAATTTTTAAATTATCTGAAAGTACAACCGGAACAGGTCGGTCAATTGGAAGATATTCCTTTTTTGCCAATCGAATTTTTTAAATCGTATCAAGTAACCAGTGCTTCTCCACCATTTGATACTGTTTTCAAAAGTAGTGGTACTACCGGCATGCAACGAAGTCATCATTATGTCAAGTCTTTAAAACTCTATGAACAAAGTTTTTTCAAAGGCTTTAAGTATTTTTATGGCGATATTACACAGTATGCCGTATTGGCATTGTTACCCTCTTATGTAGAACAAGGGCATTCATCCTTGGTATATATGGTTGACCAATTGATTAAAAGGTCCACTCATCCGGCAAGTGGTTTTTATTTAAATGACCGGAAACTTCCACATATTTTGAATGAATTGCAGCAGCAAAAGCAAAAGACAATCTTGATTGGTGTGTCTTATGCATTATTGGATTTGGTCGAAAAATATCAATTTAATTTGGAGCAAACAATTGTAATGGAGACCGGTGGTATGAAAGGACGACGAAAAGAATTGCTAAGGGAAGAGTTGCATCATTATTTAAAAGCAGGTTTTGGCGTTGAGAACATTCACTCTGAGTATGGTATGACCGAACTTTTAAGCCAAGCATACTCAAAGGGTGACGGTGTTTTTAAATCGCCGCCCTGGCAAAAAATAATGATTAGAGACACTGAAGATCCTTTAAGTTATTTGCCTTATAAAAAAACAGGTGGTATAAATGTTGTTGACTTGGCTAATATTTATTCTTGTAGTTTTATTGCGACACAAGATTTAGGTCGTCAACATCCCGATGGTAGTTTTGAGATTTTGGGTAGATTTGACCATTCTGATGTCAGAGGCTGTAATTTAATGGTTGTCTAATAAAAAAGCTGCCCAAAAGGACAGCTTCTAATTTTTTTATCTTATTGATTACAAACTATTAACTAATTTTGTCAATTTAGATTTTAAATTACCGGCTTTATTACTATGAATAATATTTCTTTTAGCCAAACGGTCAATCATAGAAATTACACTGGGCAAGAAAGCTTTTGCTTGTTCTTTGTCAGTCATTTTTCTTAATTTTTTGATAGCCGTACGAGTAGATTTATGATAAAATCTATTGTGTAATCTTTTCTTTTGATCTTGTCTGATTCTCTTTAATGCTGACTTATGATGTGCCATATCCTTTGTTTTAAATAGTTTAGAAAGTTACCTTTCAATTAGTTTGCTTAGTAGTCCGTAGGGGAATCGAACCCCTGTTACCAGGATGAAAACCTGGCGTCCTAACCCCTAGACGAACGGACCATTATTTTTTAAAGTTATCTTTAAAAAAACTTTTTGTAAATTTAGTAGTCCGTAGGGGAATCGAACCCCTGTTACCAGGATGAAAACCTGGCGTCCTAACCCCTAGACGAACGGACCATTGACTTACGATTTCGAGTTGCAAAAATAATAACTTTTTTTCAATTCGCAAATAAAAAAATATTTTTTTTTAATTTTTTAAACTTTCTAAGATGAGATTAGCCGATTTTGAAGCGGCCTTTTGTTTAAAAAGCTCATAATCCTTCGGGGCTTCGCCTGTTGCCTTGTCTGATATAGCTCTTATAATCACAAAGGGTATTTTATTTAAATAGCAAATATGTCCGATGGCTGCCCCTTCCATTTCAACGGCATCGCCTCCCATTTTTTGCTTTATATTTCTTTTTTGATTTTCATCTGCAAATTGATCACCCGATAGGATTTTGCCTAAACTAATTCTGTATCTTAATGCGTGCCCTTTTTTTAATACTTTTTCCCGTAATTTTTTATCTGTTTTAAATATTGAGGTTTTCATACGTGGAATGATACCTTTTTTATATCCAAATTTGGTTACATCAAAATCGTGGTATTGTACAGATTTACCTATAACTATATCAGCTATTTTAAGGGTGTCATTTAGTGCACCGGCAACACCTGTGTTAATAATTTTAGCAACTGAAAATTTATCGATCAGTATTTGTGATGCCATTGCTGCATTGACTTTTCCAATACCGCTTTTTACTATAACTACAGGTTGTCCTGCCAGTTTTCCAACATAAAAATTCAAACCGGCATAAGGATAAATTGAATCGAGCTTCATTTTTTCTTTTAACAGGGCAACTTCTTCACTCATTGCGCCTATTATCCCTGTTTTTTCATACAATGTTTTTTTTGTATGAGTAAATTTATAATATACTACCACACTAGTAATGCCGAGGAGAAAAAATGCGATGTATTTATTTTTTTGTGACACAATATTATTATTTTTTTGACCAAACAAATATATTCATAAATATCTTCAATATCTTCTTTGTTGTATATTTATGTAAATTTAGTTAGACAGATTTTTTTATCAAAATATTCCGGTATGCTAATTTATACAAAATCAGATTGATAGTCCAAAAACGGCCGTCCGATTGAAAAAAACTTTATATTTTTTTGAAAAAAAATTTTTTTAAAATGAAAAAACGTTTTATATTTGCACTCGCAAAGCAAAAGCGAAAGTAGCTCAGTTGGTAGAGCACCACCTTGCCAAGGTGGATGTCGCGGGTTCGAGTCCCGTCTTTCGCTCTTTTTTTTTTGAAAGTCTAACGGGCTCGGGTGGTGGAATTGGTAGACACGTTGGACTTAAAATCCAATGGACAGTAATGTCCGTGCGGGTTCAAGTCCCGCCCCGAGTACTCTAACAAATCCCAAATCATTGAAAATAAGTGATTTGGGATTTTTTATTTACTGTTTTCCCCAGATTTTTCCCTTATTGTATAAAATTTCAAAGCTTTTACACTTTTAGACAGCCTCACGCTCTTGGATGTTTAAATTAATCAAAGCAAGAGTTAGTATATTTTATAAGTGTCTTATACTATAGTTATTTAAACGAAATATTTTGAAATATTCATTTAATACTTTCCATATTTCCTTTTATTAATTATAAATTAAAAGCCGTTTAAATCGACTTTAAACGGCTTTTATCTTAGTTTTTGTCCCAATACTGCGGTTTATGATGATCTTTCCCTTCCCAGTATTGATGGGTGACACATTTACCGTCGGGGCGGCGTAGTTTTCTTTCATAGATCCAAATGGTTGGATTAAAAACTAAATCGGTTACGCCCACATCATACAAACTGGGATCTTCTTCATTTTTCTTTTTCTTTTCGCCTACAATTACTTCAAAACCATTATGTTCTAAAAGGTCTTTCAAAAATTTCATGCGTTCTTCCGTGGCACCTTTTTCAACAAAGGTGACACGTTGACCATTAATTTCGCCAAACTGATGTTTTCCGGGTAATGCCATAATTTTTTTATTTAACTTTTATAGAATATTACTAATATGCGAAATAAATTCGAATACGCCGCTGTATAAGCCTAAAACCAATAGACCAATCATGGTTATGATAAATGCTAAACGGCTGTAATTATCACTTTTGAAATAGGGAATAGCCTTGTCGCTTCTGCGCAAAAATGCTGCTCTCACGGGTAATAGGTAATAATACAGTGAAATTGTTACATTCAGAACTGCTATAAATATCAATACATAATAGCCTTTGCTGGCTGCTGCCGCATATAAAAAGAATTTAGCAAAGAAGCCAGCAACGGGTGGAATACCGGCTAATGAAAACAATGCAATCATCAAAACCAAGCTTAATTTGGGATTGGTGATGTAAAGACCGTTATAATCGTCAATATTTTCTTTTCCAGTTTTTAATGAAATGACATGTACTACCCCAAATGCTGCAACATTAGAGAAAATGTAAATCAGTAAAAAGTAGACAATGGCTTTAACACCCAAGGCGTTGTTTGAAAGCATGGCCAGTAATATAAAACCGGCTTGCGCAATAGATGAGAAAGCCAAAAATCTTTTCATATTTTGTTGCCTTAACGCAAATAAATTACCGACAACCATAGTTAAAATTGCGGTCCCATACATAATCCAATTCCACTCCTTTTGAAAAGCAGTGAAGGTAATGAATAATAATGTCATCAGAACATAAACGGCTGCGCCTTTGGATATAACTGATAAGTAATTTGAGATAACTGTTGGCGCACCTTCATATACATCGGCCGCCCAGAAGTGGAAGGGAACAAGCGAAATTTTAAAACCAATTCCTATAAAAATCATGATCAAGCCGATAATTTCCAGTAAAGGTAAATGTAATGCGCCTTTTATGACGTCAAAATTTATACTGCCGGCTGTTGCATAAACCAGTGATACACCAAATAGTAAGATAGCAGAGGACAAAGATGCCAACATGACATATTTGACGCCGGCTTCTATTGAACGGTGATTCCAAAATTCAAAGGTTGTCAGGGCTATTATTGGCATGGTTGAAAGTTCCAAACCTAAATAAAACATTAAGAAATCTCCAGCAGACATCATAAAATTTAGTCCTAGTAAAGAGGCAAATAATAATATAAAGAATTCTGCCGAGAAATCATACGGCAATAATTTCTCTTTAATCCAGTCGACTGATTGCAAAAGAATGAGGAACACACCTGTTGCCAGAATAGCCTTAAAATAATGAACCAATGGATAAGTTTGGTAAGAACCGCCAAACAAACTACCTTTTGGAATTGGTATAAAAGAAATGATGGTATATAGTCCAAATAAGCCCAGTGCCAATTGAATAATATATTTTTTATTTTTTGGGGACATTATTATTTCAGCTACTAATAGAATTAATATAATTAAAGTCAGTAGCAATTCGTCTCTCATCAATAATAAACTATCTAAATTCATAAACTATTTTTTTACTTAAATCAAATATCATTACTTGATTAAAGGTTGAATAAAATTATTAACACTATCTTGGATAAATTGGAGCCACCAAAATGGCAAAGTACCGATTAACGTAATGAATAATACCAAAATGGCAATAGCTGTTTTTTCATACCAATAAGCTTTAGGTAAATTGGTATAAACAGTTGTCGTTGGACCAAAAATCATACGTCCTGTCAGTCTTAGCATATAGACGGCAGTAACCACAATGGAGGTAACGGCTATACCGGTTAGTACCTGTTTGTACAAATCATCATTTAAAAAACCACCGACAAAGATATTCATTTCTGCCACAAATCCACTAAAGCCGGGTAAGCCCAAATTGGCCAAAGCTGCTATGACGTAAGCGACACTCAGAAATGGCACAATACGCATCATACCTTGCATTTTGGTGATATCTCTTACATGTGTACGACCATAAATCATACCGATAAGGGCAAAGAAAAGGGCCGTAATAAAACCATGTGACAATGATTGCAGCATGGCACCATTCCAGGCGGTTTTATTAATCATCAATAAGGCAAACAACACTAAACCCAAGTGACTAACTGATGAGTAAGCATTAATATATTTTAAATCGGTTTGTTGAATAGCCGATAATGCCCCATAAGTAACGCCTGTTACGGCTAAAATCAGGAAAAAGTCTTGCCAAAACAAAGCACCTTCGGGCATTAAAAACATGGCAAATCTAAAAATACCGTAGCCGCCTAATTTCATTAAGACACCTGCATGTAGCATAGACACGGCAGTGGGGGCGGAAGCATGACCGTCTGGCGACCAAGTATGGAAGGGAAAAAGGGCGCCAATGGTTCCAAAGCCTATAAATGCCAATGGATAAAATATTTTTTGCCAACCGATGGCCATATGCCGGTGTGCTAATTCCAATACATCAAAAGTTGGGGCTTGACCACCGGTGCCACTGGTAAAGTAAATGCCTAATAAAGCCACAAGCAGTAAAGCAGAAGCGCCCATTAACATCAACGTCAGTTTCATAGCAGCATATTCCCGTGGACCGCTTCCCCAAATCCCTATCAATAAATACATTGGGATGACGGCAATTTCGTAAAACACGAACATGGTAAACAGGTCTAATGATATAAAGAAGCCATATACTCCGGTTGCTAAGACAATCAATGAAATGAAAAATTCTTTAGGCAAATAATCTATTTTCCATGACACGAATGTGCCGGCAATAACAATCAAGGTGGTTAATAAAATCATGAGAACCGATACACCATCCACACCGATATGATAATTGGCATTAAATTCACTAAACCAAGGTATGTTTTTTTCAAAAAGCATGATGGCATGGTTGCCACCAGCCCGTGCATCCATATATTTGACAATCAGATTAATTGACATCAGCAATTGCACCAACATTCCGATTAAGGTTACCATACGTGCTTGTTTCAAATTTTTGGTAAATAAGACCATAACAAGAACGGTGATAACCGGTACAACAACAAAAAGTGTTAAAATATCCATTTCTTTAAAATTTATCTATTATTTAAAATATATAATTAGCATTACTATAGCAATCACACCTGACACAAAATACATGGCATAGTCTTGCATTCTGCCTGTTTGTATAATTTTGATCTTTTCGGCCAATCTTTCAACAGTAACACCGAGTAAGTTCATAAAACCATCAATTACATAACGGTCAAACCAAGCGATAGGTTTGGAGATGTGCTCGAAAATAATTTTATGTGTAATGTATAGGTAAAGTTCATCCATATAAAATTTATCTTTAGCCCATTTATAGCCTTTTCCCATGGCTTTAGCCACTTTTTGCGGGTAAGGGGTATCTTCATAATACAATAAATAAGCGATACCGATACCGGAGGCAGCCATTAAAATAGAGGCAATAACAAGCGGATCACTCCATTCGATATGACTATGAAAAGGCCTCAGGTCAGCTGAGATAAATTCACTAAATGGGATAAAACCGGCGATAATGGTCATGATTGCTAAGAAAACCATGGCTATTAACATAGACATAGGAGCTTCATGCGGTTTATGGTCGCCGTAGTCCGTTTGCTTGTTAAAGAATATTCTGAAGTATAAACGGAACATATAAAAAGCCGTTAAACCGGCGACTAAAAATCCGATAAGCCAAATAAATTTGTTATATTCAAAAGCAGCAGCTAAAATTTCATCTTTACTGTAGAAACCGGCAAATGGCGGAATACCTGAGATAGCCAAAGCAGCTATTAGAAAAACAATGCTCGATACAGGCATATATTTATTCAGTCCGCCCATATCTTTCATTAAGTTGCTATGAACGGCATGAATAATAGCCCCCGCAGTTAAGAACAACAGGGCTTTAAACATGGCATGGGTAAACAAGTGAAACATCCCAGCCATATAGCCAAGTCCTTCATGCCCCTCAAATCCCGACACACCCAAGGCCAACATCATATAACCAATTTGAGACATGGTTGAAAAGGCCAAAACCCGTTTAATATCTTCTTGTGTTAGGGCAATAATAGCTGCAAATAAGGCAGAGAATGCCCCGACAACGGCTACAACGCGAAGGGCAAAACCATCTTCGACATGATAATAGAGTGGAAAGAGTCGAGCAACCAAATATACGCCGGCAACAACCATGGTTGCTGCATGTATCAGAGCAGAAACCGGTGTAGGCCCTTCCATGGCATCCGGGAGCCAAATATGTAAAGGAAACATAGCCGATTTTCCCATACCGCCTATATAGATTAAAATTAAGGCCCATGTGAAGACCGAAATACCCATGAAACTGGCTATCTGGTGTTGGGCTATCCAGTGTTGAATCATTTCGTAAGTGGAAGGACTGTTTAAGGTTTCAAAATCAAAGGTATGGGCAAAATATCCAACCATTAAAATACCGATTAAGAAAAACATATCGGCAAAACGGGTAACAATAAAAGCTTTTTTGCTGGCAGCCACTGCCGATGGTTTTTCAAAATAAAAACCGATTAGTAAAAAAGATGAAACACCGACTAATTCCCAAAATATGTAAATCATAAATAGGTTAGAGGATAAAACCAAGCCCAACATGGAGAATGTAAAAAGGGATAAGTAGGCATAAAAACGGCTAAATCCTGTATCGCTGTGCATATACCCTAACGAGTATATGTGTACCATTAGCGAAACGGTAGAAACCACGACCAGCATCATGACAGATATAGGATCGATTAAAAAACCAATATCGATCCCGAGTTTGCCGGAGAAATGTATCCAGTTCTCTTTTAGCATAATTTTTATCGGTTGATATTTTCCATCGACCAATCCGGATACAAAAAAGTATTGGTAGGCAGTGTACAAGCTTAATAAGAAAACACTGAGCAAACTGGCGGTTCCAATGTAACCCGATACCGGTTCCTTTATTTTTTTGGCCGTAAAACCTAAAAACAAAAAGCTGAGTAACGGAATTAAAGGAATAAGGTATATATAGCTAAATTCGTTCATCATTTTATATTTTTAATATTTTAATTCTTCCACTTCTTTGACATCAATATTTTCAGTCAAACGATATAAATGCAAAATAATGGCTAATGCCAATGCTGTTTCAGCTGCAGCCAAGGCTATAATAAAAAGCGAAAAGATTTGACCTTGCAAAACGGCGGGGGACAGGTATTTATTAATTGCCACAAAATTAATCGCTTCAGCGTTTACCATCAATTCCAATGACATAAGCATGGCAATAAGATTGGTACGGGTCAAAAAACCATAAATTCCCACAAAAAACAGAACGGTGGTTAATGACAGTATTTCAAATAAACTAACTCCTTCAATCATAATCTAATTTTTTTCTTGATTAACTAATTTTTTAGCTTTGGCAATAACAATGGCAGCCACCATCACTGCTAATAACAGAATGGATACTACTTCAAATGGTAATACGTAGCCGCCTTTTTCGTAACTCAATAATTTTTGGCCAATTTGATCAACACTGGTTATCGTAGCCTCGTGCACATTGGCAATACCTTGATAAGAGTAAATAGCATAAATAGCTAAAATAGCCGTGCCAAATGCAATAATAAAGGGTAAAATTTTTCTTTTAGTGCTAATACTTCGTAGTGGCTTTCCTATATTGTTGGTCATCATAACCGCATAGATAAATAGAACCATGATACCGCCGGCATAAACTGACAATTGGACGGCACCCATAAAGTTATATTCCATCATGAAATATAAGCCGGAAACAGCCATAAGGACAAAAAGCAAATAGATAGTAGCACGGTATAATTTACGGCTGCTTACGCTTAAAACAGCAAAGCCGATGATAATTGCCGATAAAATATAAAACAATATCTTTTCCATAATTATTTATTCTTCTACGCCGGCCATTAATTTTGACCCGGGCTTGTTTAGTACTTTGGTTAATTTTGAACGATCGTAAGTCGAATTGTGAAAATTTGTCGACCACATAATGGCATTTGTCGGACAGGCTTGAATACATAAATTACACATTGTACACATCCCCAAATGATAAATATGTTTGTCTATTTGTTTTACTTTTTTTCCTGTTTCTTCATTTAAAACACGGTTCCAAATAATTTCAATTGACCCATTTGGACAAGCAATTTCACAGGCTTGACAGCCGGTGCATCTATGTTCATTATTTTCGTTATGCCACATAACGACTTCTCCCTTAAAACGCTCCATAACAATGGCTGGTTCATCCGGATATTGTCGTGTGATAATATATTTTTTATTGATGACATTTGGAAAAAAATAACTCCCTGTTACTTTCATTCCTTTCATCAGCGTTTTAATGCCGCCAATAACATCTCCTAAATAACTCATAATTAAAAACTTATTAAAATGTTATAATAAACCAAAACAGCCATTAATATAATATTAACCAGACCAATCGGTAACAAATATTTCCACTCCAAAGTTAAAAGTTGGTCTATTCTTAAACGGGGAAACGTCCAGCGGAACCACATCATAAAAAAGATAAAAACAGCCACTTTCATAAAAAACCAAAATGCACCCCATAATGGTTGCCAAGGTAAGCTGTCAGTTAAATGAAATGGTGCTAACCAGCCCCCGAAAAATAAGGTAACGCCTACGGCCGAAATGATAAACATATTGATAAATTCCGCTAAGAAAAAATAGGCAAAACCCATTCCTGAATATTCGGAATGATACCCGGCACCTAATTCGGCCTCACCTTCAGGTAAATCAAAAGGTGTCCGGTTACTTTCAGCTGTTCCGGCCACAACAAAAATAAATAACGCAATTAAAGCAGGAATATGTCCTTTAATGATAAACCATGTATCGCGTTGTGCTTCTATAATACCGGACATCTGTAAAGTGCCAGCTAATAACACCATGGTAATGATGGCTAAGCCGGAAGATAATTCGTAGCTGATCATTTGTAAACCGCTTCGCATTCCGCCAATCAGAGAATATTTGTTATTACTTCCCCAACCGCCGAATAGAATCCCTAAAACCCCTACCGATGAAACAGCAGAGATAAAGAAAACGCCAACATTGATATCAAACGCTTGAATGCCTTTGCTAAAAGGGATTACTGAGAGTGATACCAACGAAGCGATAATAACTAAATAGTAAGCTGTTTTATACAGTAAGTTATCTTTTCGGTTTGTTCCGAAAATTTCTTTGGATAACAATTTAAGCGCATCGGCTATGGTTTGAAGCAATCCATGCGGGCCAACCCGGTTAGGGCCCAAACGTAATTGAAAAAATGCTGCTACACGCCGTTCTACATAAACCAGCAAAAGACCTGCTACAGCAAAAAAACTTAAATAGATGGCTGCTACTAATACATATGCCAATATTTGGCCACCTATTCCCATTTGCTCAGAGAGATAGTTTACTAATTGTCCAAAATAATTTGTCGTATTTGTTAAAATCATTTTAATTATTTTTTATTAAAGTGCTTCCGGCACTCATTATTCTTTATTTTTAAATGTCAATTAAAATTAAGATTATTCGCCACTTCACTCTGTCTTGATGATGATTAACTGTCATTTCGATGCAGTGAGAAATCTCACATTTATTTCAAATTTTTAATAACATTTATCTATCTATTTTTAATCTTGACAGATGTAAGATCAGGTGTCTTTATTTTCTGCTTTTTACTACTTTTATTTAGTTTATCGAAACATTTGCCTTTAACTACCGGTCAATATCCGGCACCACAAAATCTAAGGTTGACATAATCGCTACTAAATCTGCAATTAAATGTCCTTTTCCGATTTCTATCAAAGCATTCAAATTAGAAAAGCCCGGTGAACGGAATTTGACACGATACGGATTTTTTTTGCCATCACTGACAATATAAACACCTAAATCACCGCGTGCCGTTTCAACACGTTGCAAGTATTCACCTTTCGGCAATTTTATCAAAGCTTTTGTTTTGGCCTGAATACCGTCATCGGGAATGTTGTCAATCAACTGTTCGATAATGTTGAGCGACTCTAACATTTCTTTCATACGCACATTATAACGGGCCAAGTTGTCACCTTCGGCAAATGTTATTTCATTAAATTGAATATCACGCGCGGCAAATGCGCTATATGGGTCTTTTTTACGTCTGTCGCAAGACACGCCCGAACCACGCGCTACCGGACCACTGGCACCATGAGAAATAGCATCTTCGTATGACATTATGCCAACGCCTTTCATTCGTTTTTGGAAAATAACATTACCGGTTAACAATTCGTCGTACTGTGGAATAACGCGACGCAAGTGTGGAATAAAATCTTTTACTCTTTTTTGAAAATTAGGATGTAAATCGAACATGACACCTCCCGGTGTACTGTAACTCATGGTTAAACGTGCTCCACAAGTTTCTTCCATGATATCATTAATCATTTCACGGTCGCGGAAGGCATACATAAAGGTGGTCAAGGCGCCGACATCCATACCCATTACACCCCACCATAATAAGTGAGAAGCAATCCGGGTTAATTCACCCATAATGGTTCGAATGACTTTTACCCGTTCGGGGACCTCTATTTCCAAGGCTTGTTCAATAGCCAAAGCTACAGCTTCGTTGTTGATATGAGCCGACAAATAATCCATCCGGTCAGTTAAGTGGATAATTTGTTTGTATCCTTCATATTCACATTGTTTTTCGATACTACGATGAATATAACCCAAATCAGGCTCTATATTTTTAACAACTTCACCGTCCAATGTGAGTATCAAGCGCAATACCCCATGAGTGGCGGGGTGTTGGGGCCCCATATTTAAAAAATATTCTTGCGATTTTAAATCACTGGTATTTAAGGTAAGGGTTTCCATATTTATCTAATAATCATTTTAGTTTCATCGTGCCAGTCTTTTCTCATGGGATAACCTTCCCAATCTTCTGACAGTAATAAACGTTTCATTACACTGTGACCTTTAAAATTTATGCCGAATAAATCATAAATTTCCCGTTCATGTAAATGAGCGGTTTTCCAAATTTTTTCTAAAGTGGGTAATTCAGGTTTTTCTCTATCGGTCAATTTAACCTTTACAACAATCATCTCTCCGGTTTGGCTATTTTCCAAATGATTGGTTACCCCCAATTCCTTTCCCCAATCCATACCTGTCATAGAAAAAAGATAGTCAAATCCTTTGGTTTTTAAGGTTTGCATTAAATCTAAATAAGATGCTGGGGCAATTTCGACAATCAGATATTTTGATGTTTCTTCATCAAAAACCGCTTGAGCAAATTGGTTTTCTATTTCCGCTTTAAGTTCGTTATTCATATCCCTTATTTTTAGCGTTGGTTATGTGGATGAAAACCTTCATCAAAACCGACAATCGGATTTTTACGGGTGTTCATTCCTTCTGTTTTTATCTTTTTTTGCAATAGCATCATGCCATCAAGCAATGCTTCCGGACGAGGCGGACATCCCGGTACATAAACATCAACCGGAATGACGTGATCGGCTCCCTTTACAACCGAATAAGTATTGTAATAAAAAGGACCGCCCGAGATAGCACAAGCACCCATGGCAATAACGTATTTAGGCTCGGCCATTTGATCGTACAAACGTCTTAATACGGGCGCCATTTTCATGGTAATAGTTCCCGCTATAATAATAACATCCGCTTGTCTGGGTGTGGGACGGGCTACTTCAAATCCGAAGCGTGACCAATCATGCCGGGCAGCACCGGTCTGCATCATTTCAATAGCGCAGCAGCTTGTGCCGAAATATAATGGCCATAACGAATTAGAACGTCCCCAATTAATGATATTATCTAAAGTGCCGACAATTATGTTTCCGCCATTTCCGGCAGGAATAATTTGCCCGGGGAAATCATTGGCAATTTGATTGTGTGTATAAGGTTTTTCCGGCGAGTCACCTATCCAATTTTTTCTGTTTTCTATACCCATTTTAAAGCGCGTTTTTTAAGTGCATAAACTAAACCCAGTCCTAGAATGACAATAAATATGATGATATCAACCAAGGCAATGCCACTCATTTTTTTGAAGACGACTGCCCAAGGAATTAAAAAGATAATCTCTACATCAAAAATTAAAAAAACCAAGGCAAATAGATAGTAACCTATCTTGAATCTGACCCAAGTGGGGCCGATTGTTTTAACACCCGATTCGTAAGGCTCATATTTATCAGGGTTGTCAGATTTTGGTGAAATTAGATTTGATAAGTTATTGGCTATTAAAATTAGCGCAACGCCTGCTAAGATAAAAACCAATATTGCAATTGTTCCCATATACTCTTATTTTATCGTCAACAAATTTAAAGTCTTCTAAATGGTTAAAAATGATATTCGTCATAAAAATTACACAAATTTAATCAAAATTATATTAATAGTTTTTTTATATGAATTTAATTCAAAGTATATTAAAAACTTATAAGTCCACACAAAATAATGCTTTAATAATTTTAAACAGGTTGCTCTTTTAAGTTTTTCGTAATTGCCTAAAAAAGGAAAAGAGTCAATCTTAAATTAATTAATAATAATTATATTTGCTCAAAACCAAAATAAATTATATATGTATAGCGATAAATTCAAAACCTACTTACAATCATCTCTTAAAGACATTGAAGCTTCAGGGCTTTATAAACATGAACGTATTATAACCTCACCCCAAGGGCCCGAAATAACTTTAAACAATGGTCAAAAAGTTTTAAATTTTTGTGCAAATAATTATTTGGGCTTGGCCGATGATCCACGTGTGATTGATGCTTCTAAAAAAATGATGGATCAACGCGGCTATGGTATGGCCTCTGTTCGTTTTATTTGCGGTACACAAGATAAACATAAAGAGTTAGAGCAAAAATTGGCTGATTTTTATCAAACCGACGATACCATTCTCTATGCGGCGGCTTTTGATGCCAATGGCGGCGTGTTCGAACCTTTGTTTGGATCCGAAGATGCCATTATTTCAGATGAATTAAACCATGCTTCTATAATTGATGGTGTCCGCTTAACAAAGACAGCCCGATACCGCTATAAAAATAATGACATGGCAGATTTGGAAGCAAAATTGAAAGAAGCTAATGCTGCCGGTCACCGTTTTAAAATTATTGTAACAGATGGTGTTTTTTCTATGGATGGTGTGGTAGCTCAATTGGACAAAATTGTCGAATTGGCCGAAAAATACGATGCTTTAACCATGGTGGATGAAAGTCATGCTGTTGGTGTATTGGGTGAAACCGGGCGTGGCACTGTTGAGTTAAAACAGGTAATGGGTAAGATAGACATTATTACCGGCACACTGGGTAAGGCTCTTGGCGGTGCCATGGGTGGCTACACAACCGGACGAAAAGAAATCATTGAAATGTTGCGTCAACGTTCCAGACCATATTTATTTTCTAATTCATTAGCGCCTGAGATTGTAGGTGGCGCTTTAAAGGTGTTGGATATGCTGATAACAGATAATAGCTTAATTAAAAAGTTAGACCAGAATACGCAATATTTTAAAAAGGGAATGGCTAAATTAGGCTTTGATATCGGTCATAGTGAATCACCAATTATACCCGTTATGTTATACGATGCGAAATTATCTCAAGATATGGCTGCCCAGTTATTAGGAGAGGGAATATATGTCATTGGGTTCTTTTTTCCCGTTGTTCCTAAAGGTAAAGCACGTATTCGGGTGCAATTATCAGCAGCTCATACTAAGGCACACTTAGACAAAGCATTAGATGCATTTGAAAAAGTAGGAAAAAAATTAAATATAATATAGAAGTTAGTCTTTGTTAAATTAATTTTTATTATTTTTGCTATGAATATTATTAAACAATTAAAAGATATGAAAAAATTAAATCAATTATTATTAGCTGTTATCGTTTTAGTAAGCGTTACAGTCAATGCTCAAGACAAGAACCATCCGTGGTTAATTAAAGTCGGTCTTAATGCTGTGGATTTTTATCCTACAGGCCAACAGGACTCATTTAATTTTGCAAGTGATCAAATGTTTAAAGATTTTTTTAATTTTGATCATTATAATGCTGCTTATGCACTTTCTGATGCTAGAGTAGGGCATTATTTAGGGGATAAATTTAGCTTGATAGGTTCATTAAAATTAAATAAAATAACCAAGCTGGGTACTACATCTGCTAATTTAGCTTTTGCCAATATTAATTTAGATGTAAAATATGCTATTTGTGATGCTGCCAAAGTTTTCCAACCCTATGTTTTTGCAGGAGCAGGATATACTTGGTTGGAAAAAGAAGATGCTGGAAATTTAAATGGTGGAATAGGTTTAGAATATTGGTTGACGGATAATATCGGCCTGTATGTTGAGTCTGCTTATCACCACACATTTGATGTTAATGTCGCTCCTTATTTTCAACATGGGATTGGCGTTGCAGTTAGATTTGGTGGTGTAGATACTGATGGCGATGGTATTTATGACCGTGATGATGCTTGTCCTAAAGTAAAAGGTTTGCCTGAATTTAATGGCTGCCCTGATAGTGACGGTGATGGTATTGTTGATTCAAAAGATGCTTGTCCTGATGTAGCCGGTAAAGTTGAATTTAACGGTTGCCCTGATACTGATGGTGACGGTGTTATTGACTCAAAAGATGACTGTCCAAACGTAGCCGGTGTAGCTGCTTTAAATGGTTGTCCTGACGCTGACGGCGATGGAGTAACTGATGCTAAAGACGCTTGTCCTAATGTAGCCGGTCCTGTAGCTAATCAAGGTTGTCCTTATCCTGATACCGATGGTGATGGTGTTCTGGATAAAGATGATGCTTGTCCTAAAGTTGCCGGTCCTGCTTCTAACCAAGGATGTCCTGAAGTCACAAAAGAAGTTCAAAAACAATTGAATGAATATGCCAAAGTAATCTACTTTGACTCAGGTAAAGCTACTTTTAAACCACAAACTATCAAAACACTTGATAATGTTGTTGCTATTTTAGTAGAATATCCGACTGCAGAATTTGATGTTGAAGGTCATACTGATAGCATTGGTAGTGCAAAATTCAATTTAAAATTATCTCAAAAAAGAGCAGAGGCTGTTGTTAAATATTTAAAAGAACACGGTGTAAAATCTAAATTGAATGCCAAAGGTTATGGTGAAACCAAACCTATCGCTTCAAATAGAACCAGAGCTGGACGTGCTAAAAACAGACGTGTTGAAATTAATTTAGTCAAATAAACTTTTAAAGTTTTTATACACAAGCGGGCTGTCCATTCGGACAGCCCGCTTTTCTTGTTCTACCGGGATATCTATTCTTTTAAAAAGTTAATATTACGCTTTAAGCCACTGTATTTGGTTCTTTTAACGGCAGATTTTTTAAAAATATCTCTAAAAACTTCTTCTGTTATTTCTTCCCAGTCTTGTTTGGTCATATTTAACAAATCCGGATGGGGGTCAAAAAAAGTTTCTTGATGCGGAAAGGAGAATTTGTTCCAGGGACAAACATCTTGGCATACATCACAACCAAACATCCAATCGTCAAATTTACCTTTCATATTTAGGGGTAATTCGTCTTTTAGCTCAATTGTGAAATATGAAATACATTGATTGGCTTTAATTGTTTTGTTTGGTAAAATGGCTTCCGTCGGGCAAGCGTCTATACAGTTGGTACATTTACCGCAATGGTCAGTGGCAAAGGGCGTATCATAACTTTCAAAATCTAAATCGGAAATAATTTCAGCCAAAAAAAAGAATGAGCCCTTATTTTTTTGAATAATTAAACTGTGTTTTCCTTCCCAGCCAATACCTGCTTTCCGGGCCCAAGCCCGTTCTAATATAGGCGCCGAATCGGTAAAAACACGTCCTTCTATGGTGCCTATTTCGGTTTGAATATAGTTTACCAACGCGCGCAGTTTATCCTTTATGTTAAAATGATAATCTTTGCCATAAGCATATTTGGCTATTTTATAAGTGTCTTTTGTTTGCTTTTTAGCCGGATAATAATTAAAGGATAAACTAATGACAGACTTGGCACCTTCGACCAATTTGGTCGGGTCAAGGCGTTTGTCAAAATGGTTTTCCATATATGTCATTTTGCCATGATAGCCTTTTTGGAGCCATTCTTCAAAACGTGGGGCTTCTTCTGACAAAAAACCGGCTTTGGCAAAGCCGATATTATTAAATCCCAACGAAAAGGCTTTTTGCCGGATTTTTTCTTTTTTTAAATTATTTATTTTCAAAAGGAAAGGTATTAAAAAAGACGTTTTTGGTCCGGATGTTTCAATTTTCCTAAATGTTTATAAGCCAAATCAGTTGCTTCTCGTCCTCTTGGTGTCCGCATTAAAAATCCTTCTTGAATTAAAAAAGGTTCATAAACTTCTTCAATTGTTTCGGCATTTTCACCGACAGCGGTTGCTAAGGTACTGATGCCAACCGGACCGCCTTTAAATTTGTCTATAATGGTAGTTAAGATTTTATTATCCATTTCGTCCAAACCATGTTCATCAACATTTAAGGCTTTTAGGGCATATTTGGCTATTTCGATGGTTATTTTTCCATTTCCTTTAATTTGGGCAAAATCGCGTACACGACGCAGTAACGCATTGGCAATACGCGGAGTTCCACGACTTCGTCCGGCAATTTCAATAGCCGCTTCCATGCTAATAGGGACTTTCAAAATTTGTGCGCTACGTTGGACAATTTGGGTCAGCAATTCGCGGGTGTAGTAGTTTAAACGGGCATTTATACCAAAACGGGCGCGCATTGGGGCTGTTAATAAACCGGAGCGTGTGGTAGCGCCAATCAGGGTAAAAGGTTCCAAATGAATTTGAACGGTTCTGGCATTGGGTCCGCTTTCGATCATTATGTCTATTCGATAGTCTTCCATAGCGGAATATAAATACTCTTCTACAATAGGTGATAAGCGGTGAATTTCGTCAATAAATAGAACATCGCGCTCTTCTAAATTTGTCAACAATCCGGCCAAATCACCCGGCTTGTCCAAAACCGGTCCTGATGTTATTTTTAAGTTAACGTCCAACTCATTGGCTAAAATGTGTGCTAAAGTTGTTTTTCCCAGACCCGGCGGTCCGTGAAAAAGCGTATGGTCTAAAGCTTCGTTGCGCTTATTAGCAGCAGCGACAAATATTTTTAAATTTTCTATAACTTGTTCCTGTCCTGTAAAGTCATCAAAACTTAAAGGCCTTAATTGTTTTTCTACTTCCAATTCTTCTCCGGGCATACGGGATTTATCAGGATCAAGATTTTGGTTTAACATATCGAAATGAGATTTAAATTCAAAAATACAAAAAATATCTTTGGTGTAATTATTGCTGATTGCTTTTAAAAAATTAGTAACTTGCGCTTAATTATTTTATTACATGACTGCATATATTTTAATAGGTATTATTGCTTTAATCGGGATGCTGGTACAGCAAAAATTGAAGCAAAAATTTAAATATTACAGTAAAATCCGTCTAAAAAAGGCTTATACGGGAGCTGAAGTGGCACAAATGATGTTGGCAGACAATGGTATTAATGATGTGAGAGTTGTTTCTACCCCCGGTTATTTGACAGACCATTATCATCCGGTAAATAAAACGGTTAATTTAAGTGAGCCGGTATATAATTCTAATAGTGTAGCTGCTGTAGCCGTGGCAGCCCATGAATGTGGCCATGCCTTACAACACGCGAAAGCTTACAAATGGTTACAACTCCGGTCAGCTCTTGTGCCGGTGGTGCAATTTTCTTCCTCTATGGTGCAGTGGGTGTTGATAGCCGGCATTTTAATGGTGAAAAGTTTTCCGCAACTTTTACTCATTGGTATTATATTATTTGCGGCAACTGTTGTGTTCAGTTTTATAACCTTACCGGTGGAGTATGATGCCAGTGCGCGCGCCAAACGTTGGTTAATTGATAAGGGAATTGTGGATGAGGAAGAGAGCAAAGGAGTGGCCGATGCTTTGAAATGGGCGGCACGGACTTATGTGGTGGCTGCACTGAGTTCCTTGGCGACGCTATTATATTATTTGCAAATTTACAATAGACGAAGTAATTAATGTCCATAAAAATAACATATTACACAACCTCAATTTTTTTAAAATTGGGGTTTTATTTTATCAATATTTAATTTTACTATTATGATAATTAAACATGTATCTAAACAAAATTCAATTTTAAACAAATTTATTGCGGAAATTAGAGATAAAGATATTCAAAAAGACAGTTTGCGCTTTCGCACCAACATTGAACGGATGGGGCAAATAATATCTTATGAACTGAGCAAAACTTTAAGTTATAAACCTAAAAATATTGAAACACCGCTTGGTGTAAAGCAAATACAGGTGTTGGATGACAAAATAGTTTTGGCTTCTATTTTGCGTGCCGGCTTACCATTGCATATGGGGGTATTACATATTTTTGATGATGCCGAAAATGCTTTTATTTCTGCTTACCGGCAACATAAACCGGGTAGTGATGATTTTAATATTCAAGTCGATTATGTGGCTACCCCTTCTATAGAAGATAAAGTATTGGTTTTGGTCGATCCAATGCTGGCAACGGGACAGTCATTGGTGGCAGTATATGAAAAATTAAAGCAATTTGGGAAACCGAAAAAGTTGCACGTTATCTCTATTATTGGTTCTCGTCAAGGGATTGAGTATTTAGAAGAAAAACTGCCCCAAAATGCTCATTTATGGATTGCAGATTTTGATGAAAAATTAAATGATAAGGGGTATATTGTGCCCGGATTGGGTGATGCCGGTGATTTGGCATATGGAAAAAAATTATAAAAAAATGTTTACATTAAATAGGTTTATTAATGTGGAATTTGTTAATTTGGACTGTTTTTAACGCTTAATATGTGATCTTATGGGAATTTTAGAAAACTTAAAAAAAATTTTTAATCAGTCTAATACCAAATTAGATGAATTGGCCGAAGATGCTTCCAAAAAGTTAAGTGGAAGCATTAAAGAAGCTGATAAAAAGATTAAACAGATAACCGGTGAATTGGCTGAGGAAACTAAAGAAGTGCGTCAAAAAGCTTCTGAAGTAATAAAAGAAGTGTCTGAAAAAGGTGAGGTTTTAATAACAGATATGTCCGAAAAAGCCAAAGAGGCCAAAGAGGAGCTCATGGAAGAAACCAAAGAACTCCGTGAAAAGGCTACGGGTATGGTGAAAAAAGTAAGTGAAAAGATGAACGAGAAATCTAAATCTGAAGAAAAGGATAAGGACACATCGAAAGAGGATAAATAGGATAACGATGCAACTGCCAAACAAGCAAGCGCTCAAATATTATTTTTAATATTGAAATTTAGAAGTAGAAAAGATACATTATTTCAGGTAATAAGTTTTGGAATTAGTGGTATATTTCTCGGGCTGATTATATTTCACTTATTTTGCTCTCAACCTTTTAAAGATGATTTAATCGGCGTATTTATATTAATGCTTTTAACGGCCTGTCTATTATTATGGGTATATTTTGATACAAAATATGAAATTACGGTAACGGCATTGATATACAAAAGTGGTCCAATTCGCGGCCAAATTGAAATTGAGCGCATAAATGAAATAGTCAAAGGAAAAACACTTTGGGTTGGCTTAAAACCGGCGACAGCCAGAAACGGTTTGATTATAAAATATGACAAATATAATGAGGTTTATATCAGCCCAGAAAATAATGATTTATTAATCAATGAGTTGTTAAAACGAAATAATAGAATTAAAATAAAGAGTCATTAAATTTTACTTTATTACACGAGGAGTAATGCGCTATTCCACTCATAAAATTTTCTTCAAAAAGTATGCAACAATTGATCAAACTTTTCATAATTTTTCCCATTTTACTGACACTAAGTTGTAAAAGGAATCCTTCCGAAACTAACCGCCCCGAGAATGGCTGGAAAAGGTTTAATTTGCATGGGAAGGTTAAATCTTTTAATCAAGTTTCTTATGCTGCCATTGAAAAATCAGGGCAAATTATAAAAGGTAAAAGAAAACAATTTATCGCCTACGATAAAGACAAAAAAGTTATCTTTAACCAGCATGGCTATGTGCTTGAAAAAAACACTTTTAATTCTAAGGCTTATTTAATAAAGAGCGTTAAGTATAAGTACACTTTTAATAAAAATAACTATTTGGACACTTTGATGATTTTGAGTTCACGCGGCAATTTGCAATCTTTTTTTGCCTATAAATATGACAGCCGTGGCAATCATATTGAATCGGATGGATATAATTGGAAAGGTAAATTTAAAGATAAATGGCTTTATAAATATGACAATAATGATTATTTAATTGAAAAAAGAATGGTTTATATCGACAATAATGCATGGCTTTCAAAATGGACTTATAAAAATAATTGGCGAGGAAAAATGATTGAAAAAAAGGAATTTAATCATAAAGGAATCTTACAAGTTACCTACATTTACAAATATAATTGGAAAGGCGATAAGGTTGGGATGAGCTGGTTTTATCCTAAAGGGAAGGCATTGGCAGAATGGCAGTATGACAATCTCGGAAATTCGATTGCATATCGTTTATATGATCCGGATGGTAAACTCGAGTTTAAGGAAACTTATCGTTATATATTCGATAAGCATCATAATTGGATTAAAAGAACCGCTTTTAAAAATGGGAAACCTTTATATATACAAGAACGAAGTTATACTTATTATAACTAAGCGGTGCAATAGTTTTATAACCAAAAAAAGCCTTGAAAAAATCAAGGCTTTGTTGGTTGTGTTCTATTTGAAAAAATTATTCATTCATCGATAGTAAAAACTCTTCATTACTTCTGGTTTCTGATATCCGATCTTTTACAAATTGCATTGCTTCAATAGGATTCATGTCAGCTAAATAACGTCTTAAAAGCCACATACGTTGAACTGTCCGGTCATCATGAAGCAAATCATCACGCCGTGTACTGGAGTTTTTAATATCAATGGCCGGATAAATACGTCTATTGGCCAAATTGCGGTCTAATTGAAGTTCCATATTGCCGGTCCCTTTAAATTCTTCAAAAATAACTTCATCCATTTTGGACCCTGTATCTATTAAAGCAGTAGCAATTATGGTCAGTGAGCCCCCTTCTTTAATGTTACGTGCTGCCCCAAAAAATCTTTTCGGTTTATGTAAAGCGTTAGAGTCCACACCCCCTGACAATACCCGTCCGGACATAGGTTGTACAGTATTGTAGGCACGGGCTAAACGGGTGATAGAATCCAGTAAAATGACGACATCCATTCCGCTTTCAACCATTCGTTTGGCTTTTTCTATAACGATATTGGCTACTTTTACATGTTTTTCAGCAGACTCATCAAAGGTTGAGGCAATAACTTCACCGTTGACACTTTGTTTCATGTCGGTTACTTCTTCCGGTCTTTCATCAATAAGTAAAACTATTTGATAAACTTCGGGATGATTGGCTGCAATGGCGTTGGCCAAATCTTTTAACAAGATGGTTTTACCGGTTTTGGGTTGCGAAACAATCATGGCACGCTGTCCCTTACCAATAGGTGCAAAAAGATCGACAATGCGCGTCGATAAGGTACTGCGTTTGCCGGCAATGTTTAATTTTTCGTTGGGAAATAAAGGTGTTAGATGTTCAAAAGCAATTCTATCTCTAACAATTTCAGGATCTTGATTATTAATTTTAGTTACTTTAATAAGCGGATAATATTTTTCGCCTTCTTTGGGTGGACGGACAATACCTTGGATGGTATCACCGGTTTTAAGGCCGAATAACCGGATTTGTGATGGGGAAATATATACATCATCCGGCGAACTGAGATAGTTAAAATCAGCCGATCGTAAAAAACCATAGCCGTCTTGCAAAATTTCTAAAACACCTTCTGCATCAACAAGACCATCAAATTCAAATTCATCTCTTTTAGATTTTTGCTTATGATTATTTTGTCTGTTGTTATTTTGACGTTGATTATTTTGTGTTGTTTGTTTCTGTGTTTGGTTTCTTTGTATTTGGTTTTTACCGGCTTGTTTAGTTTGGTTTTGTTTTTCTTCAGCCTCTACCGGTTCAGTTTTATTGCTCTTCTGGTCTATAACAGCCGGTTTGTCCTTAGATTTATCCGGGTTAGTTTTGTTTTCTGTTTTCTTATCGTTAGGTTCTTTACTTTCTTGATTTTGAACTTCAGCTCCTGTACTATTTACTTCCTTATTTTGTTTTCTTTTCCGGGGGCGGCGTTTGCGGGTTGTTTGTTCATTTTCCTCTTGCTTGGTTTGTGTGGCGGTACTTTTCGTTTCTTCAGTACCAGTCTTATCTACCGGTGCTTTTTTTGTTCCCTCACCTTGTTTGGCTGCATTTTTTTTAGGTCGTCCTCTTTTTTGTACAATAAGTTGTTCTTTTTTCTCTTCAAGTTGAAGCTCTTTTGCCTTTTCTTTTACAATTTCGGGATTGTCAGCCTGAAAATCGAGGATTTTGTAGATTAATTCCATTTTTTTTAAATGGTAATATTTTTTAATGCCAATCGTCTTGGCAATGTCTTGTAGGGCACTCAATTTGAGTTGCTTTAATGTTTCAATATCAAACATAGATAAATTATATTTTCTGTGTAATGGTTGTTTGTTTATTATTATTCAAAATTTTATAAGTAAAGAAAGATTTCTTTTTGATGTGAATAAAGCTTTGAAAATCTTGTAGATGGGTAATTATGCTGCAATATTAGTAATTTTTTTTTATACAATCGCAATTTTATCTTATTTTTGTGCAAAATTTAGATGATGTTACAGCGCATTCAAACAATTTATCTGTTTTTAGCCTTTTTGGTTAGTTCCTTTTATGCTTATTGGTTTTTTGTACATCAAATAGTTGCTGCTGATCTTTTTGAGGGTATTGCCGCAGGTGTCACAGCAGGTCTTATTTTTATAAATATTTTTTTATTTCGTAATCGTAAATTACAAATCATTTTAAATAATTTAGCTATATTTGTGCTAATAGTTCTTTTGGGTTTATCTATATTCCAAGCTGGATTATTATCCGGAGAAAAGCAATTTTCTGAGAAGGATATTAAGTTATTAGTTCCGGTCATTTCTATCGTTTTTTTACTTATCGCCAATAAGTATATTAAGCGGGACGAAAGACTTGTAAAATCTGTAGACAGAATTAGATAAATCCAAAAAGTCTTTATTTTCAAGCCGTTGTTAAAGCAACGGCTTTTTTTATGTAAATTTGTCCTTGTTCCTTTCAAATGAAAATTTATAATGTTAAGAATTTTAATTTTTTTCCTTAGCTTTTTTTCTTGGCAAGTGTTATTGTCACAAAATCCGGCATTGGCTAAATCTTATTTTGAAAAGGGAGAATTGGATAAAGCGGCTTATGAATACAAACTTTTGTACGAAAAATTTCCTTATAACGACAGCTATTTACTTAATTTAATCAAAATATATCAGTCGCAAGGCAAATATTCGGCCGTAGAAAAACTGCTTCAAAATCTCCCGTTACGTCAAAAGCCTTATTTGTGGGTCTATTTGGGCTATAATTATCATTTGCAAAAAAACGAAACGAAAGCCGCAAAATATTATCAAAAAGCGCTAAAAGCAGTGACCAAACAAAGTATGCAAGCCTATATGGTGGGCGAAGCATTTAAGCAAGTTTATTTATTGGATGAGGCACTGAAAACTTATCAAATAGCCCTAAAACAACATAAAAATCCGGCTTTATATTTAAAAATGGCTTTGATTTATGCCGAAAAAAATAATATGCCGTTAATGATTCGTCATTTATTGCTCCCTTTGCAAGATGAGGCTAAATATATGTCACAAATTAAATATTATTTAGCCCGTTATATTACGGACAATCCTGAAAATGAAATCAATATAATACTGAAGAAACAGTTAATTCAACATATTCAACAAACGCATGCGGCAAGATATTATCGTTTGTTGCAATGGCTTTATACCGAACAAAAGGAATACAAAAAAGCTTTTTTTCAACTAAAAAGTTTATACAAAAAAAAGCTGGCCGGATTGGGAGAAATCTTTCATTTGGCCCAAACGGCTGTTTATAATAAAAAAAATGCTGATGCCAAGTTTATTTATCATTATATAATAACCCAACCGGAGGCCGGTTTTTTTGGCGAACGGGCTAAATTGGCACTTTTAGACTTAGATTTAAAACAAATCTTAAACAAAGAAGATCAAGACAAAATTAGCCTGTTATTCAAGCAATATTTACAAGAACCATGGTCGGCAGCCAATAAATTTGATTTGCAGTTGAGCTATGCCGATTTCTTAGCGTTTCATCTGAAACAAACAGCGAAAGCTTTAGAATTGTTAAAGCAGGTCGAGACATTAAGTTTAACCAAGCGGCAGAAAGCTGCAATCAAATTAAAACAAGCGGATATTTCTTTGTATCAAAAACATTTTAATCAAGCTTTGGTTTTATATACCCAAGTGCAGCTTGATTTTCCCAATCATCCTACCGGGCATCGTGCAATTTATGATATAGCCCGCACTTCATTTTTTAAAGGTGATATAAATTGGGCGCATGCGCAGCTTAAAATTATTAAATCGGTAGCTGACGATTTAATTGCCAATGATGCCATTGATTTGGATTTAACAATCATTAATAATAAAGAAGAAGGGGACAGTTTGCAAACCGGCTTAAAAACCTTTGCCCGGGCCAAATTTGAGGTTTTTAGAAAAAATCCGGATAGGGCTTTGCGTATTTTGGATACTTTGACGAGGAATTTTAAAGGGCAACTTATCTATGATGATGCGCTTATACTCAAAGGAAAAATATTGACACAACAAAAAAAATACAAATTAGCAATCGCAACTTATCAAGCGGTGCTGGATAATCAAACAGAGGATTTATTAAAGGATGATGCCTTATATAAAATGGCTTTAATAGAAGAAAAACTTGGTAACTTGGATACAGCAAAAATCTTGTATAAAAAAATAATTTTAAATTATCCGGCCAGTTTTTGGCTAACCGATGCCCAAAAACATTACCGGAAACTCAGAGGCGATGTTTTACCTTAACAATAGTAAAATTAATCATGACTTATTTTGAAATAGCTTCCATCTTAGTGGTGTTTTCAGCCGTTTTTGGTTATATCAACGAAAAATATATCAAATTGCCCACAACCATCGGGTTAATGTTAATAGCTATTGTATTTACTTTAATTAGTATTGTGTCAGCCTATGTCAGTCCGCTTTTATTTGAGCATCAGAAGCAATTAATACAAAATATCGATTTTTCAAAAGTTCTTTTAGATGTGATGCTCAGTTTTATGTTATTTGCCGGTGCCTTGCATACCAATTTTGAACAATTGAAAGTACAGCGTCGTCCGGTTTTGGCTTTTGCCTTTGCCGGCACTTTAATATCAACCTTTTTGGTGGGCACTTTGATTTATCTTATTTTTTATTTGACCGGTTTTAAAATAGATTTGATTTATGCTTTTCTATTCGGTGCCTTAATTTCGCCTACCGATCCCATTGCCGTTTTAGGTATTTTAAAAAAAATAGGGATTGATAAGAAAATAGAAACCGTTATTGTAGGCGAGTCACTGTTTAATGACGGTATTGGGGTGGTCATTTTTTTGACCCTTTATAAGTTGGCTAAAGAAGGGATAAACCATTTAAAACCTGTGGATATTTTAAAATTATTCGGTCTTGAAGTTGTAGGCGGTGTTTTGCTTGGCTTATTTTTGGGTTGGCTGGCCTATAAGATGATGAAAGCCATTGATAATTTTGATACAGAAGTTATGATAACTTTAGCGGTGGTGATGGGAGGTACTTTGTTAGCACATAAAATGCATGTTTCAGCTCCTTTAACAATGGTGACAGCCGGATTAGTCACCGGTAATGATACGGTTAGAAATAATGCTATGAGTGAAATCACCGAGGCTTATGTTGATAAATTTTGGGAGTTGATTGATGTTTTACTTAATACCATTTTGTTTGTGATGATTGGGATGGAACTGTTGGTTATTTCTTTTAAAATACAATATGTTTTGGCTGGTATGATTGCAATTTTAATAGTGCTGATAAGTCGTTATTTGTCTGTAAAACCATTATTGACTTACTTCGAACGAAGAATGAATTTTATACCCAAAACAGAATGGATTATGACATGGGGCGGCTTGCGTGGGGGTATTTCTATAGCTTTAGCGCTTAGTTTACCTAAACATATGCACCGGGATATCTTTTTGGTGATGACTTATATGGTGGTGATTTTCTCTATCTTGGTACAAGGTTTGACCTTGCCTAAACTGGTTAATAAAATACAGCCTGGCGAAAATTATTAAAATTACATTTTTTTAGTATAAGTAACAATTTTAAAAGAATAGTCATTATTTTTATCTTTACTAAAATTTTGTTGTTGTATTTTTTGCCAATCGGTCCAATTGACTGCCGGAAAATAAGTGTCTGCCGGACCGTCATAATCTACATGCGTTATAATTAATTGATGGGCAAGTGGCAATGTTTGCCGGTACAATGTTTCGCCACCGATAATAAAAATTTCCGGGTTGGTTAAAATAGCTTTTTCAATGGCAGTTTTTAAATCCGGCACAGGGCAAATATCAGGTAAATCAATTTTTGGGGGTTGGGAGGTAAGCACTATATTTAAACGATTAGGAAGGGCTTTGCCAATCGATTCAAAAGTTTTACGCCCCATAATAACAGGATGCCCTATAGTCAGTTTTTTAAAATTTAACAAGTCGGCTTTTAAATGCCAAGGTATTTTACCTTTTAAGCCAATTTGACGCTGTTGTCCCATAGCAACGATAAGACTGATTTTTTTTGACATGTTTTTTTGTCTGTAAAGATACAGACTAGTTTGCATATTTTTGAATAAAGTGCCAATAAATTATAATAAATGTATTAAAATATCTAATAAGCCCAATTAAAATAATTTATTCGTAAAACCAAAACGCCTTTGCTTGAAAACTTTTATCTTAGCACTTGATTTATCCAAAAAAAAGATTATGAAACAAAAAATTGCGCTTTTTTCTATTTTATTATGGCCGGCTATTAGTCTGGCACAACAAGCACCGAAAGGAATAGACCAACGTATTGAAGAAATGTTTAAACCTATTTCTGATTTTTGGTGGAATTTGGTTTTTACGTCAATAAATATAGCCGGTTATGATATTCCAATCGTGTTAATATTGTTAATTTTGGGCGCAACCTATTTTACATTTTATTTTAAATTTCCGCAAATTAAGTTGTTTAAAACAGCCATAAAAGTAGTGGCCGGCAAATATGACAGTATCGATCAACATGATTCATACAAGCCTGCTTATGATCCTTTGGTAGAACCACATGAGGATATACCGGAAACCATCAAAATTGAAGGGGAACATCATGGCGAAGTGTCCCATTTTCAGGCTTTATCAGCGGCTTTATCCGCCACTGTTGGTTTGGGGAACATTGCCGGAGTGGCAGTGGCGATTGCTATTGGTGGTCCCGGAGCAACTTTTTGGATGATACTTGCCGGCCTGCTGGGTATGGCTTCCAAATTTACCGAATGCACGCTCGGTGTCAAATACCGGGACATCGGCGAGGATGGTACGGTTTACGGCGGTCCGATGTATTACCTGAAAAAAGGCTTCGACGGTTTAAGTTGTAAGTCATTGGGTAAGATGATATCAGTGGGGGCACTCCTGATGTCACTGTTTGGTTTAATCCGTGGACGTAGTACGCGTCACTTAAGAAAGGGGATGGCAGAGATGAAATGTAATTCATTAGGCAAATTCCTAGCCGTCTTTTTTGCCATTATGGTCGTTGGCGGGTCTTTTGGCGGTGGTAATATGTTTCAAGCCAATCAAGCGGCTGCACAGTTTAAAAAATTGTTTGATATTACCAATCCCAATGCCGGTTCCTATTTTGGAATTGTATTAGCCATTATCGTTGGGATAGTCATCATCGGTGGCATTAAGCGTATTGGAAAAGTCGCCGAAAAAATTGTTCCTTTTATGGCAGTTTTATATGTGGGGGCAGCATTACTTATACTCCTATTAAATGTTAATTTATTACCTGAAGCTTTTAAACAAATTGTTATGCAAGCCTTTACACCGGCTGCCGGTTTGGGTGGGTTTATGGGAGTGCTGATTCAAGGTTTTCGTAGAGGTACTTTTTCTAACGAAGCCGGTGTCGGGTCGGCAGCTATTGCGCATTCGGCTGTTAAAACCAAATATCCGGCAAGTGAAGGTATTGTTGCGTTGCTTGAACCTTTTATTGACACGGTGGTCATCTGTACAATGACGGCTTTAGTGTTAATCATCACAAATTTAAAATATGGTTTGTTTAATTATGGCGATGCTTCGTTAGTTGGTAAAGAAGGTGTCGAATTGACCGCTACGGCTTTTGATGCAGTAATTCCGCATTTTTCTATTATTTTAACTATTGCGGTTATTTTGTTTGCTTTTTCTACCATGTTATCTTGGTCATATTACGGATTGCAAGGTTGGAAATTTATTTTTGGTCGCAGCAAAACTGCCGATTTGGTTTATAAATTATTATTCTTGTTTTTTGTATTTGTCGGTTCGTCAGTTAAATTAGGTTCTGTCCTTAATTTCTCCGATGCCATGATTTTTGCCATGGTTTTTCCTAATGTTATAGGGCTGGTATTTTTAGCCCCAAAAGTCCGGCAAGAATTAGCGCGTTATCTTAAAGCTATTAAAGAAGCAGGTAAATAGCTTTTGAGATTGATTCGGAGGAAAATATCCGTAAATAATGAAAGACTATACATTTTTGCCATATTTCAATCGTCAACAGCGGCGGGGAATACTCATTTTGTTGGGGACTATATTTGTTTTGCAAGTTATTGTTTGGCAAAGCGGAAATGTATCTTCTTCAGAAGTGCCGGAATATAAAATACCGGAGGCTTTACAAAAACAATACGATTCTTTGGCAACTTTGGCGAGGCTTAAAGCGCAAAAAAAAATTTATCCTTTTAATCCGAATTATTTGACAGATTATAAAGGCTATTATTTAGGATTGTCGCTGCAGCAAATTGACAGCGTGTTGGCTTTCAGGAAAACCAATCACTTCTTTAAAACTAAAGAACAGTTTAAACAAGTGGCCGGATTGTCAGATTCACTTTATAATGTGTTAGCCCCTTATATAAAAATTCCTGTTTATAAAAAACAAGCGGCACGGTTTTCATCACCGGTAAGTTCGTATGATTTAAATTTGGCAACAGCCACCGATTTGCAGCAGATAAATGGTATTGGTCCTGTTCTCTCCAAACGCATTGTAAAATATCGTCAATCTATTGGTGGTTTTCACTCGCCTGCGCAATTAAATAAAGTATATGGACTGAAGCCGGAAACTGCTCAAGCCGTTTTGGCTAAGTTTTATCTTAAAACTTCAGATGAAAAAGTAACGCGAATAAAGAAAAAGGCGGTTAACAGTGCAGACATAGATGATTTTAAGCAAGTTCCCGGCATTGGCGATAAATTAGCCACGCGTATTTTTAAATACCGGCAAAAAATCCATGGCTTTACCATTCAAGATCAACTAAATGAGGTGTATGGCTTATCACCTGATGTGCGGCAAACTTTTTGGCAATATTTTCATATCGAAAAGCCGGCCAAGGTCGCTTTTAAAATCAATCTGAATGAAGCAAATATCAAAGACTTGGCTAAAAATCCTTATATTTCATATGCTTTAGCTAAAAAAATTGTCTCGTATAGAACTTACCACGGCGCTTTTACATTGCTAGATAGTTTAAAACAAGTACCTGATTATCCGGTTAAACATCACCGGAAAATTTGCTTATATTTGAAACTTTAAAATATTAAATAAAATGATGAATTTTGAATTAACAGAAGAGCAAAAACATATTGCCCAAGCTGTAAAAGACTTTAATAAACAATATGTGGCACCTTATTATATGGAGTGGGACGAAAAACAAATTTTTCCGGTTGAATTATTCCGGAAATTAGGCGAATTGGGTTTTATGGGGATTGTGATTCCAGAAAAATATGGGGGTTCAGGTTTGTCATACCAAGACTATGTCACTATTATAGATGAATTATCACAGCAAGATCCTTCAATAGGACTTTCAGTAGCAGCACATAATTCCTTGTGTACCAACCATATTTACGAATTTGGTAACGAAGAACAACGCATGCGTTGGCTGCCCAAATTGGCATCGGGCAAATGGATTGGCGCTTGGGGGCTGACCGAACACAATACCGGATCGGATGCCGGTAGTATGAGCACCACGGCTATTGAAGATGGGGATTATTATGTGTTAAACGGTGCTAAAAATTTTATCACCCACGGTAAAACCGGTGATGTAGCTGTCGTATTGGCACGGACCGGCGAGAAGGGAGCGCGGCGCAACGCCACGGCATTTGTGGTGGAACGGGGTACGCCCGGATTTTCAGCCGGAAAAAAAGAAAACAAGCTGGGGATGCGCGCCAGCGAGACGGCTGAAATGGTTTTTGACAACTGTCGCGTGCCAAAAGAAAATATTTTGGGAGAAATTGGCGATGGTTTTGTCCAAGCCTTGAAAATACTGGACGGCGGACGGATTTCCATAGGCTCTAATGCATTAGGAACAGCCAAGGGGGCTTACAATGCCGCGCTAAAATATGCCCAAGAAAGGGAGCAATTTGGCCGGCCCATTAGCCAATTCCAAGCCATTGCCTTCAAATTAGCGGATATGGCTACCGAAATAGAAGCGGCAGAATTATTGATCCGAAAAGCCGCATACTTAAAAGATACTAAACAGAATTTGACTAAACTCGGTGCTATGGCCAAGATGTACGCTTCTGAAGTGAGTGTCAAAGTATCGACCGAAGCGGTACAAATACACGGTGGTTATGGTTACACAAAAGACTTTCCGGTTGAGAAATTTTATCGAGACAGCAAGTTAACAACCATTGGCGAAGGAACAACAGAAATACAAAAATTGGTTATATCCAGACAAATTTTAAAGTAAATGACATATTACCAGATACGACCGGCAACCGAACAAGATTTTGAAGCTATTTTGGGCTTGATTAAAGAGCTGGCATTGTTTGAAAAAGCCCCTGAAAAAGTTACCAATACCGTCGAACAAATGAAAGCTGAACAAGATTATTTTCAGGCTTTGGTTGCCGAAAAAACGGATGGTGAAATTATTGGTTTTGCTTTGTTTTATTTTGTGTATTACACTTGGGTCGGCAAGTCCTTATATCTGGATGATTTGTATGTCAAAGAAGCTTATCGCGGACAAAAAATCGGGTCAAAGCTACTCTATAAAGTGATAGAAACAGGTCGAGAAAATAACTGTAAACGTATTCGTTGGCAGGTTTTAAATTGGAACAAACCCGCCATAGATTTTTATAAAAAACTCGGTGCCGATTTAGACGACGAATGGCTAAACTGTGACTTGGAATAAATCTTGTATCAAAAGTATTAATTTAAAAACAATATCAAATGAAATTCAAATTTTTACTATTTATTTTAATTATTTGGCAAACAGGAATAAGCCAGGTTGGGGTAGGAACCGGTTTTGTTGGTAAACAAAAAAGATTAGGTAAAAAACAAAAAGCTAAGATAAAAGATAAATTAGAAAATTTTAAAAAAACCAAAACCATTTTTGTGTTATCCGATATTTATGATAAACCAACTTATGACAGTATCTTAAAAGCCAGTTGGCATGTCACGCCATTTGAGGTTGTAAAACAAAAAGATTTTAATTTTAACGACTATGGTGGCGATCAATATTCCTTTGCACGAATAGTAGGAAACAGAACAACAAAAATAAACGAAAAGAATCATAGAAGAAGCGTAAGTTTACGTTTGTATATTGAAATAGTTATGTATGATTTTGATAAAATTAATGAAAAATTGGATAGAATGTCCCCTAGACGTAGGGCCAATAATATATCGAATATTTTTGATAGATATAAAATTGATATTGCTCAAATACTATTGTATCCAACTGGAAAATTTGCTATGTATTTCGTAAAAGTAGATCAGTTTAAGATAATACCGGACGAAGAAAAAACTAAAAAAAAGATAGTAGAAAAAATTAATACTGATGATGTTTTTATTAATTATAAGCCCGGATTTTTAAAAAATTATTTTCAAAAGGTCAATGACTTAATTCAAAAAAATCAGGTTTATTGGATGTATGTAAAAAACCCGGAATCTTTACCGGAACTCAAAAATTTAAAGAAAAAAACTTTATATGTTCCTGATTTTGTAGCTAGAAAATATCTTGCTTTTTCTGGTAGTTATAAAAAACCAGACAAAGCATATTTAGATAAATTGTTTAAAAACTACAATTATAAATATCAAATGATTAGCTCCGATGAATTGAATAAAAAAATCATGCAAAATGAGCTCATTTATTATTTAATGTATGTAAGATTAAATTCTGAGCGTTTTGTTTCAGTTGTAAATGCGCAAACCGGCGAAATTGTTTACAGAGCTTATTTTCCAATGGGATATAATTTAAAATCGAAGCATATCAGTAAATTGAATAAAGCCATTCAAAAAGCGGCAAAAAATTAAGGCTTAAAATATATTTTTCAAAAAAAAGTGTATCTTTGCAGCTCAAAATGAAGTATTAACCAACAAAAAGAGGTGTAAAACTATGTTGATCATACCCGTAAAAGAAGGAGAGTCTATTGACAGAGCCTTGAAACGTTTCAAACGTAAATTTGACCAAACTAAAATGATGCGTCAAATTAGAGATCGTAAACAATTTACCAAGCCATCTGTCAGACGTAGACAACAAATTCTTAAAGCGCAGTATATCCAACGTCTTCGTGATATGGAAGATAAATACTAAGCGGTTTGAAAAACGAATTAATAAAAACCTTGGAGCTTTTGCTTTAAGGTTTTTTATTTTTAGAAGTATCTTAATATTTCTTATCTTTGAGAAAATAGCTTTTTATGCTCATCAAACAGTTTTTAAACTATCTCTCAAAAGAAAAAAAATATGCCGATTTAACGCTAAAAGCTTATGCGAAAGATCTGTATGATTTAGACACTTTTTTAAAACATCAACAACTGACAATTGATAAAGCGACAGGACAGCAAATACGCAGGTGGCTGGTGTCTTTGTCCGAACAAAACTTATCCGAAAGAACGATAAACAGAAAATTGGCTGCCATTAAAAGTTTTTATAAATTTTTGCAAAAAACGGAGACCCTCCAAATTAACCCTACCGATGGCTTAACTGGTTTAAAGATACACCGCCAATTACCTCTGCCGTTTTCTCTTGATGAAATGGAGCAATTACTTGATCCGGAACTTTTTAAACCCGGTTACGAAGGTATAAGGGATTTCACCATTATATATTTACTTTACACCACCGGTTTAAGGCGTGCAGAATTGATTGGGTTAAAAGAATCCGATTTGGATTGGGTAAAAAAAAAATTGAAAGTTACCGGTAAACGAAATAAACAACGCTTGATTCCGTTATTAGATAAGACCCTTGATGTCTTGAAAAATTATCAACAAGCAAAGCAAAAATACTTTGAAAACAGAGCGGTTGATGATTTCTTATTCCTGACCAAAAAAGCTAAGAAAATGTATGATGTCCTTGTTTATCGTTTGATAAATTCGTACCTTAGTAAGGTGAGTGTAAAACACAAAAGAAGCCCGCATATGCTAAGACATACTTTTGCGACACATTTGTTAAATAATGGAGCAGGACTTAATGACATAAAAGAATTGCTCGGACATAGTAGTTTGGCAGCAACCCAAATTTATACACACAGCAGTATCGAGCAACTCAAAAATGTCTATAAGAAATCGCATCCTCGCAATAAAAATTAATTATTAATTTAAAATGAAGGCCTATGAAAACAATTTTCCAAGCAACAAATTTTAATGCCGATCAAAAATTGATCCATTTTATTCAAAAAAAACTTGATAAACTTGATAATTTTAATGATAAAATCATTGAAGCTGAAGTCTTTCTGAAACTCAACAATACCGGCGAAAAAAATAAAACACTCGAGATTAAAATGATTATTCCGGGCAATGACATTATTGTTAGCCGTGATGCCGAAACCTTTGAAAAAGCGATGGATTTGGCCTATGATGTACTCAAAAGACAATTAAAAAAACAAAAAGAGAAATTGAAAAAATAACTTAAATCGAAAGGGAGCTGATTAAGCTTCCTTTTTTAATACATTATATTTATGTAAGCATAATATTTTTAAAATAATTTTAATTTTTAATTTGGTACTATTTAATAAATATCTTACTTTTGCAGTGCAAAAACGGCAAGACAAAAAAAACTTATTTTTTTCTTTGCAGATAAAAATAAAGTTTATAAATTTGCAAACCGTAACAAGAGCGAAAAAGCCGATGTAGCTCAGCTGGCTAGAGCAGCTGATTTGTAATCAGCAGGTCGTGGGTTCGAGTCCCTCCATCGGCTCTTGATTGACAAAATGATAAAAAAATTGGTGAGGTACTCAAGTGGCCAACGAGGGCAGACTGTAAATCTGCTGCGCAAGCTTCGGAGGTTCGAATCCTTCCCTCACCACAAAATAAGGGAGTGGCGCTCCCGTAAACAGAGGGCTTTATGTCCGCTTTAAAAATAAGCTTGATGCGGGAGTAGCTCAGTTGGTAGAGCATCAGCCTTCCAAGCTGAATGTCGCGGGTTCGAATCCCGTCTCCCGCTCCACTCAAGGCCGATGTAGCTCAGGGGTAGAGCGCTTCCTTGGTAAGGAAGAGGTCACGGGTTCAATTCCCGTCATTGGCTCTAAGGAGGGCTCAAAAAGAAGAAAAATAAAGATTAAAAATTAGTATTATGGCTAAAGAAAAATTCGAAAGAACCAAACCGCACGTTAATATAGGTACCATTGGTCACGTTGACCACGGTAAAACTACATTGACCGCTGCAATAACAGAAGTTTTAGCAAATAAAGGTCTTGCTGAAAAAAAAGACTTTGATGCTATTGATAACGCTCCCGAAGAAAAAGAAAGAGGGATTACCATCAATACCGCACACGTAGAATACGAAACTGAAAAAAGACACTACGCACACGTTGACTGTCCTGGTCACGCTGACTACGTTAAAAATATGGTTACCGGTGCTGCTCAAATGGACGGCGCTATTTTAGTTGTTGCTGCAACTGACGGGCCTATGCCACAAACACGTGAGCACATTCTTTTAGCACGTCAAGTAGGGGTGCCTAGAATTGTTGTTTTCATGAACAAAGTCGATATGGTGGACGATGAAGAGTTGTTGGAATTAGTCGACATGGAAATCCGTGATTTATTAAGTTTTTATGAATATGACGGAGATAACACACCTGTTATTCAAGGTTCTGCTTTAGGTGCTTTAAACGGCGAAGAAAAGTGGGTTAAAACCGTTGAAGAATTAATGGATGCTGTTGATGAATGGATTCCTGAGCCTGAAAGAGATACTGACAAACCTTTCTTGATGCCTATCGAAGATGTTTTCTCTATCACCGGTCGTGGTACTGTGGCTACCGGTCGTATAGAAACCGGAGTAATCAATACAGGTGATCCTGTCGAAATTTTAGGTATCAGCGATGAAAAATTAACTTCAGTTGTAACCGGAGTTGAAATGTTCCGTAAAATATTAGATAGAGGTGAAGCCGGTGATAACGTAGGTTTGTTGTTACGTGGTATCGATAAAAACCAAATCCGTCGTGGTATGGTTATCGCAGCCCCCGGAACTATCACACCTCATAAAAAATTCAAAGCTGAGGTTTATATCTTGAAAAAAGAAGAAGGTGGTCGTCATACACCGTTCCATAACAACTATCGTCCGCAGTTCTATTTAAGAACAACAGACGTTACTGGTGAAATTCACTTGCCTGAAGGAGTTGAAATGGTATTGCCAGGTGACAACTTAACAATTGAAGTTGAATTAATTTACCCTGTAGCTATTAACAAAGGTTTACGTTTTGCTATCCGAGAAGGTGGACGTACAGTTGGTGCAGGTCAAGTAACAGAAATTTTAGACTAAGGCATAAATAGTCTTTAAAATATATACGAGATTTGAAGCCCGTTTTGGGCTTCAAATTCTCTATAAAAAACAATCCTTAAATGGAATTTACGGGCGTAGCTCAGTTGGTAGAGCACTGGTCTCCAAAACCAGGTGTCGGGAGTTCGAGTCTCTCTGCCCGTGCTAAATATTTTTTAATATTAAATTAATTAAAATGTTCAAAGGTTTTATAGAATATGTAAAAGGTGCTTATGATGAATTAGTCAATCATGTCGTTTGGCCAAAATGGGACGAAGTTTATAAAATGACCATTGTTGTGGCTGTTTTTTCAGCTATTTTTTCAATTTTCATTGCTTTTGTCGATTACATATTCAGAACTGTACTTCAAGCTTACTATAAGCTAATAAAAGGTTAAAATTAGATGAGTGATCAAGTTAAAAAATGGTATGTCGTTAAGGTTATTAGCGGAAAAGAAGCCAAGATACAAAAACTCATTGAAAATGAAATCCAACGAAATCATTTGGAGGATTAT